>OGZI01003479.1_pt1 | contig 11044 bp, 10 predicted proteins | sample 1576711 | NCBI WGS metagenome assembly OGZI01 (sample SAMEA3541482, study PRJEB24748) | human gut metagenome | biome: human gut; feature: human-associated habitat; material: faeces | place: China | collected 2012
TTTTATGCGTGCTGCCGCACGAAGCAAAAGAGTCGAAATGCAGCTTTTTCGACAGACTGCAAAGAGGTCGAGAAATCGACCTCTTTTTTCTGCGTGACGCAGTTAGTCGTTGAAAAGATACTGCCGCAGTGGTAAAATAAAACTATCTATAATAAAGAGGTGGCATATGGTTCTCAAAAGCCTGATTTTACAGGGCTTCAAGTCGTTCCCGGATCGCACCGAGATCAAATTTCTCGGCGGCATTACGGCGATCGTCGGTCCGAACGGCTCGGGAAAATCGAATATTTCGGATGCCATCCGGTGGGTTCTGGGGGAGCAGTCCTCGCGGTCTCTGCGCGGCGCGAAGATGGAGGACGTGATCTTCGGCGGCACAGCCAAGCGCGGTCCGGTCGGCTTTGCCGAGGTTTCGCTCATTCTGGACAATTCGGCGCATGTGTTCCGCTCGGAATTTACCGAAATTATGGTCACGCGCCGGTACTACCGCTCGGGCGAGAGCGAGTATTTCCTCAACAAAAAGCATTGCCGCCTCAAGGACGTGCACGAGCTGTTTATGGATACCGGTCTGGGACGCGACGGCTATTCCAGCATCGGACAGGGCCGCATTGACGAGATTCTGTCCTTTAAGAGCGAGGACCGGCGCGAAATCTTCGAGGAAGCCGCAGGCATCACCAAGTTCCGCTACCGTAAGGAGGAAGCCGAGCGCAGACTGTCAGCCACCGAGGAAAATCTGGTGCGTATCCGCGACCTGTACGGCGAACTGGAAAACCGGCTCGAGCCGCTTGAGCAGCAGGCTGACAAGGCGAAAAGGTTTCTGCAGCTGCGGGATGAGCTGCGCGTGCTTGAGGTCTCGCTGTGGCTGCTGTCGCTTGAGCAGCTCAAGCATGATACTGCCAAGCTGAATAAAGACCGGACAACCTGCGAAAAGCAGCTTGCGGATGCAAAACAGCAGCAGGGAACGCTGTATGCGCAGTCCGAGCAGCTGGCCGAGTCACTGCGCGAGATTGACCGGGAAAACGAACGTCTGCGAAACGAGCTGCGCGAAGCCGAGCAGTTTGCCGCCGAGCAGATCAGCCGTGAGGCGGTTATTCAGGCGAACATCCGCAACTGCGAGGAGAATATCGAGCGCACACGGCAGGAGAGCGCACACCGCGCCGAGCAGGTGCAGAGCATGGATGCGCAGCTTGCCGAACGGCGCGAGCGTATTTCTGCGCTGAATGAGCAGGAGAAGGCACAGTCGGCTGAACTGGATGCACTCCGAAAACAGTCTGCCGAGCAGGAGCAGCAGCGCACACAGGCCGAGCAGGCACTTCGGCAGGCCGAGCAGGCGCAGCGCAGGCAGGAGCACACGCTGCACGCGCTCGAACTCGACCGAACAGCCGCCGAGAGCGGTCTGGCGGGCATGAACGACCGCAAAATGACGCTGGATTCCGAAATCGCAGCAGCGGCACAGCAGCTGGATACCGAAAAGCAGGCACAGGACAATCTCGAGCGGGAACTGACCGCGTGCGAGCAAACGCTTGCCGAAACGGCAAAGCAGGCGCAGACGGCCGCCGCTCAGGCGGAGACCTGCCGCCGAAAGGCCGAGCAGGCGCAGAACGACCTGCGAGCAGCGCAGTCCTCGCTGAGCGAAATGCAGAGCCGCGTGAAAATGCTGACCGACATGCAGCATGAGTACGAGGGCTTCTCACGGTCGGTGAAAGCCGTCATGCGGCAGGTCGAAAAGGGTGCGATGAACGGCGTGCACGGCCCGGTTTCCGCGCTCATCACGACCGAAAAGCGGTTCGTGACGGCAATCGACACTGCGCTCGGTGCATCAGCGTCCTCCATCGTGGTGGACAGCACGAGCGTGGGCAAGCAGTGCATTTCGTACCTCAAGCGCACGGACGGCGGCCGCGCGACCTTCCTGCCGCTGGATACCATTCGGGCAAACAGCCTGCGGGAGACAGGCATGGAACGGCAGAACGGCTGCTTCGGCACCGCGGATGCTCTCGTCAGATTTAATGAAAAATATAAGAATATTGTGTGCAATCTGCTGGCGCGCACGGTCATTTCGGAGAATATGGACACCGCGCTGGCACTGGCCAAGGCGTACGGACACCAGTTTCGCATTGTCACCTTAGACGGACAAATCCTGCAGGCAGGCGGTGCCATGACAGGCGGTTCGGTCTCCCGCGGCACCGGCGCACTGGCGCGGGCGGAACGCCTGCACGCCGCCGAGGAGCGCGTGCGCGCACTCGAGCAGGAGCGAAAAACGCTGGCACAGACCGAGCAGACTGCAGGACAGAAACTGGAATCGCTTGCCGCGCAGGCGCAGGCCATCGAAATCGACCGCCGGCACGCGGAGCAGGAGAGAGCCGGACTTGCTGCTTCGGTAAAACAGCATAAATTCCTGCTGGAAAGCCTGCAGAAACGGTATGACAGCCTGATTTCTGAACAAACTAACTTCACAGCAACGCAGCAGAAGTATGAACAGACACTTGCCGGCTGCACAGAGCGCCGGTCTGCCGCAGAGCAGGCGCTTGCAGCTGCCGAGCAGGTCTGTGCCGAGCACCGTACGGCAGTGAACGCCGCCGCGGAACAGCTGACGCAGACGGCTTCGCGCATCACAGCCGCGCAGACCGCGCTCGCGGAGACGCGCACGGCGCAGGACAGCGAAGCACGCGCGCTCGCGGAGCTTGAGCGGCTCAAGGCCGACCTCGACGCGGGCGTGTCCGGTGCGGAGCAGACGATTGCAGGCTTTGCGGCGGAAATCGCACGCCTGACTGATGAACTGACCCAAGTCCGTGCAGCCAAGCACGGACGCGACACCACCGCCCGGCTGCTCAGCGAACAGCTTGCGCGGCAGACCGGCAGACGTGAACAGACCGAGGGCGAACGGGTTCGTCTGGAAAAGGCGGCACAGAGCCGCAACGAGGAAATCCTTGAACTCGAACGCGAGACCGCCCGACTGGAAAACCGCGCGGTCCAGCTGAAAACCGAGGAAACACAGATTCTGGATAAAATGTGGGAAAGCTACGAATTAACACCCACACCGGCGGCAGAGATCGCCAAACCGATTGAAAACCTCGGTGAAACGCGCGGCCGCGTGCAGGAGCTGCGCGTGAAAATGCGGGCGCTCGGCAACGTCAATCTGGATGCGGTGGACGAATTTCAGCGCGTGCAGGAGCGGTACAGCTTTCTGCGGGAGCAGAAGGACGACCTCGAGACCGCGCAGACCGATCTGCGCAAGGTCATCGAGCAGCTGACCGTCAGTATGAAGGAGATTTTCGCGTCCGAGTTCGCCAAGCTGAATGTGTACTTCCGCGATACCTTCCGCGAGATCTTCGGCGGCGGACACGCCGAACTGCAGCTTGCCGATACCTCGGATATCCTGAACTGCGGTATCGACATCCGCGTGTCTCCGCCGGGCAAGGCGGTGAAAACGATTACGCTGCTCTCGGGCGGTGAAAAGGCGTTTGTCGCCATTGCGCTGTACTTTGCGATCCTCAAGCTGCGGCCTACGCCGTTTTGCGTGCTTGATGAGATCGAAGCCGCGCTCGATGATGTAAACGTGCAGCGGTTTGCAAAATACATTCGCCGCCTGACAGATTCGACACAATTTATTGTAATTACCCACAGACGTGGTACAATGGAAGAAGCAGATATGCTCTACGGCGTGACCATGCAGGAGCAGGGCGTTTCTAAAATGCTGATGCTCAATCTGGCTGAGGCGGAAAAACGGCTCAAAAATACCATTAAGTAATGGGAAATGGAGAATTGCGGCAATGGATATGCGAAGCGAAAAATATCCGTACCGGCTGGATGTGGAAAGACGATTGCCGAACGGCTCTCTTACGACGGACGGCTATGCGGCACGGCATCCGGTCGAGTTTCGGCACTGGGGACATGCGCGCGGCTATGTTCTCTGGGGTGAGCGGATTGACCGCACAGACTGGGAGAACTGGCGTATCAACTACTATGGGAAATAATTACTAAATACGGATTCCTGATTTGTAAGATAAAAATATAAGGAGATAAGCATGGGATTTTTTGATAAAATTAAGCAGGGCTTCAAGAAAACCTCGGATGCGGTGAGCCATTCGCTGGACAGCGTGTTTGCGGCATTTGTCAAGATCGACGATGATCTGCTCGAGGAGCTGGAAGAAGCACTCATCCTGTCGGACGTCGGTGCGTCCACGGCGGCGAAGATCGTCGCTGAGGTCGAAAAGCGCGCCAAGCTGCGTAAGACCACCACGGCGGACGAACTGCGCGACCTGCTCCGCGAGGTGCTGACCGACAACATGCTCGATAACCAGCCGCTGAATACGGACGGCAAGCCGGCGGTCATTCTGGTAATCGGCGTCAACGGTGTCGGCAAGACGACCTCGATCGGCAAGCTGGCGGCCCGCTATGTCAATGAGGGCAAAAAGGTGATGCTGTCGGCGGCGGATACCTTCCGCGCAGCGGCAGCGGACCAGCTCGAGATCTGGGCTAAACGTGCCGGTGCGGACATCGTTCGCCACGGCGAGGGCGCAGACCCGGCGGCTGTTGTGTTCGACTCCATCTCGGCGGCCAAGGCACGCGGCAGCGATATCATCATCGTGGATACGGCAGGCCGTCTGCACAACAAGGCCAACCTGATGAACGAGCTGGCGAAGATCGACCGCGTTATCTCCCGTGAGCTGCCGGACGCTTCGCGCGAAACGCTGCTCGTGCTGGACGCGACCACCGGTCAGAACGCGGTTCATCAGGCTGAGGAGTTCAACAAGGCTGCCGAGCTGACCGGCATCATCCTCACCAAGCTGGACGGCACCGCTAAGGGCGGCATCGTGATCGCCATTTCGGCAGGACTGGGTGTTCCGGTCAAGCTGGTTGGCGTTGGCGAGGGCATTGACGATCTGATCGACTTTGACCGTGCGGCATTCCTGGAGGCAATCCTGCCGCCGGTTCATGAAAACACAGAAAACGACGAGGAACAGACCGAGGAGGACGAAAATGCAGAGACCTGACGGAAGAACCAAGGGCGCAATGCGTCCGGTGAAGATTACCACTGATTACACGATGTACGCGGAAGGCTCGGTGCTGGTCGAGATGGGCAACACCAAGGTCATCTGCACCGCGTCGGTCGAGGAAAAGGTACCGCCGTTCCTCGAGGGCAAGGGCCTCGGCTGGGTAACTGCCGAGTATGCGATGCTCCCGCGTGCGACCAATACCCGCAAAAAACGCGATATCAAGTCGCTCAAGCTGGACGGCCGCTCGAGTGAGATCCAGCGTCTGATCGGCCGTGCGCTGCGTGCGGTCGTTGACCGCGAAGCACTCGGTGAGCGCCAGATCACGATTGACTGCGATGTTATTCAGGCGGACGGCGGCACGCGCTGCGCGTCCATCACCGGCGGATTTGTTGCACTGTGGCTTGCATGCAAAAAGCTGCTGGCCGATGGCGTGATCGAGAAAATGCCGCTCACTGCACAGGTTGCAGCCGTTTCGGTCGGCATTTTTGAGGACGAAGCCGTACTCGACCTCAACTACGCCGAGGACAGCCACGCCATCGTGGACTGCAACGTGGTTATGACGAGCAAGGGTGAGTTCATCGAGGTGCAGGGCACCGGCGAGGGCCGTCCGTTCACGGATACCGAGCTGCGCAAGCTGCTCGGACTCGGCAAGCGCGGCTGCCTGACGCTGTGCCGCAAGCAGGCCAAGGTGATGGGGGAAAGTCTGTAATGCAGTTTGTACTTGCTTCCCATAACAAGAAAAAGCTGGCAGAGCTGTCCGCTATCGTGAGCAGCCTCGGCATTGAAATCATCCCGCTGCCGGAGGGTGCCCCCGAACCCGAGGAAAATGGCAAAACCTTCGAGGAAAATGCGCTCATCAAGGCGAAATCCGCCGCAGAGTTCACCGGTCTGCCCGCTCTCGCGGACGACAGCGGCCTGTGCGTGGATGCGTTGGACGGCGCTCCCGGTATCTATTCCGCGCGCTACTGCGAGGGTACGGACGAGGACCGCAATGCCTTCCTACTGAAAAATATGCAGGATAAGGAAAACCGCGCCTGCCGTTTCGTGTGCGCAATCGCGTGTGTGCTCGCGGACGGCGAAACGCTCACCGTGCGCGGTGAATGTGAAGGGGAACTGCTCCGCGAGAACCACGGTGCAGGCGGCTTCGGCTATGACCCGCTGTTCTATGTCGAGAAATACGGCTGTACCTTCGGCGAACTGCCCGCAGAGGTCAAGAATACAATCTCTCATCGGGCAAATGCTTTGAATAAGCTGAAAGAAGCCTTAAAGGATAAAATATAAGCGAAGCCATAGGGCACCCTGCCCTACGAAAAAAATATAACGAAATTACAGGAGTTTACATTTATGCTTAACACAAAACAACGCGCACAGCTTCGTGCAATGGCAAACCCGCTGGCGGTCACGCTGATCATCGGCAAGGAAGGCGTAACCGACGCGGTAGAACGCGAGCTGGACGCGCTGCTCGAATCCCACGAGCTGGTCAAGGGCAAGGTGCTCGAGAGTGCGATGCTGACACCGCGCACGGTATCCGAGGCGCTCTGCGAGGCCACCGGCGCGGACGCTGTACAGTGCATCGGCTCCAAGTTTGTGCTGTACCGCCAGTCCAGCGATGAGGACAAGCGCAAGATCGTTCTGGTAAAATGAGGACAGGGATTCTCGGCGGCACGTTCAATCCGCCGCATCTGGGACATCTGCACGCGGCGGAACTCGCGCACCGTGCGCTGAACTTAGATCGGGTGCTGTTCATTCCGACCAATATTCCGCCGCACAAGGTACTGCCGGAGAATACCGCTTCCGCAGAGGATCGGTGCGAGATGGTACGCCGCCTGACGGCCGAAAAAACGTGGGCGATGCTTGACACTATAGAGATCGACCGCGGCGGCGCAAGCTACACGGTGGACACGCTCCGCGCGCTTCATGCACGCGGCGAGACCGACCTGCACCTGATCGTCGGCACGGATATGCTGCTCTCGTTCGATAAAATCTGGCGTGCGCCGGACGAGATCGCGCGGCTGGCTTCGCTTGCTGTCTGCGCCCGCGAAAACGAGGACTGGGACGCGCTGCGCGAAAAGGCGGCGGCGCTCAAGGATTCGCTCGGTGCAACCGTAGAACTGGTGCAGGGCGACAGCCTGACCATTTCCTCAACCGAGCTGCGGCAGGGCGGTGCACTGCGATGCTATACACCGGAATCGGTCGCGGATTACATCGAAGAAAAGCATTTGTACGGCTATTAAGCCTGTAAAATACAGGTTTGACAGATAAATACAGCAGCTTGTTCAAAACCAGTATTTTTGTATGACTTAGGAACGGCCTGCGGCTCGTTCCTCCTTGTCGGCAAAGCTGCATTTTTGCGGCAAGAAATACAGAGAAAGGCGGGAAAAGTTATGTTATGTAATGAAGAAATGCGTAAAAGTATCCTTTCCAGACTGCAGGGCTACCGCTATGAGCACTCGCTCGGCGTGGAGCGTGCGGCGATCATGCTGGCAGAAAAGTACGGCGAGGACCCGGAAAAAGCGGGTACTGCAGGCATTCTGCATGACATAACAAAATATCTTTCTCCGCAAGAACAGTTGAATTTATGCGAGAAATACGGTATAATACCCTGTACCGTCGAAAAAAGCGAGCCGAAAATGCTGCACGGAAAGACGGCGGCAGCCATCGCGCGGGCCGAATACCACATGCCCGAGGATATCTGCGATGCCATCGCCTGCCACACCACCGGCAAGAACCATATGACGCTGCTTGAAAAGATCTTGTATCTGGCGGATTACATCGAAGAAACTCGTGATTTTCCCGGCGTGGACAAGGCGCGTGAGCTGGCGCAGATCGATATCGACAGTGCCCTGCTCTACTGCTATGACCAGACGCTGACCGAGCTGGTCGCACGCGGAAAACTCATCCACAGTGATACCATTGCCGCTTATAATGATATGATCCGGCAGGGTGTCAGCTGGCGGGACAAGTAAAATGGAGGCAGGAATCGTTTGAAACTATTCGGAGGAAGCGGCGGCAGGAAAAACCGCAACGGAGACAGCACTCCGGCACAGCAGGCAGCGCCCAAGCCGGAAGGGAACCACCAGCCGATCTCGGCGCCTAAGCCGGGCGGCAAAAAGGGAAAGGCTCCGAAGGAGAAAAAAAAGCTGACACCCAGACAGAAGGGCAAGCGCATTGCCATCGTTATGGCGGTTGTGCTGGTGCTGTTCGCGTGCGCAGCTGCTGCAGCGGTGTGGTTCGTCCGTTCGCCGCAGGCGACGATCAAGGACAAGGAAAACGGCGATAAGGTCGATGTGAGCAGCCTGCTCAACTCGGGCACCCGCATTGACGATGTGTTTACGTTCGTGGTCGGCGCAGTTGATGAGGACGAAACACGAACAGACGCTTTGATGGTCGCAACCATGGATACCAAGGATAAGACCATCAACGTCATGAACATCCCGCGCGACACCATGTGCAACAACACGGCAACCGGCGCGAGCAAGAAGATCAACGCAGCCTACGGCATGGATACCGGCGGCAAGGGCGGCAACATCGAGCAGACGAGCAAGGAAATCGAGCGTCTGATGGGCTTCCGGCCGGATAAATACGTTATCGTCAACTTTGACGGCATTGCAGCCATCGTGGATGCGATCGGCGGCGTGGATTATGACGTGCCGTTCGATATGAAGTACGATGATCCGTCGCAGAATCTGCACATCGACCTGAAAAAAGGCCAGCAGCATCTGGACGGCAAGCAGACCGTCGGCTTCCTGCGCTGGAGACACAACAACGATTACACCGTACAGTACACCAACGGCGATGAAGGCCGTGTAGAGAATCAGCAGAAGTTCCTCAAGGCGCTGGCAGGTCAGGTGCTGCAGATCAAGAATGTGACCAAGATCCGCTCGATTGCAGAGGCCGTGTTCAAGAACGTCAAGACCGACTTCAGCGCCGGCGAGCTGCTGTGGATGGGCATGCAGGCCATGCAGATCGACAACAGCAGCATTCAGTTCTTTACACTGCCCGGCTACGGCAAGATGAGCACGGCGGGCACCTCGGTGCAGTATTCGTTCTTCTTCCCGTATTACGACCAGACGCTGGAACTGGTAAACAAGTATTTCAACCCCTACGAGGAGCCGATCTCCAAGCTGGACATCGTCGGCGGACCGGATACCACTACCTACTCGGGCGGCTATGTAAGCTCGGGCGAGGAAAATAATGTATGGGGTGACACCTCCGGCTCGTACGATTACAGCGAGGATTATTACGAAGAACCGGATTACAGCTACGATGAGCCATCCTACGACAACAGCGGCTCGGACGGCGATTATTCGGATAACAATGACTACTCGGGCGGCGACAGCGGCGGAGACTATTCCGGCGGCGACAACGGCAGCGGCTCCGGTGAGGAGAGCGGCGGCGATTACACCGACGGCGGCGGAGAGGACAGCGGTGCTTCCTCCGGCGGAGACGATGGCGGAACATACGATCCCGAGGCATAATAAAGGCAATATACCATAATCGGCAGAAAGGCAAACCCTTTTCTGCCGCACAAAAGGAGTTTATACTTTGACTGCAAAAGAAACTGTAAAGGCGATCTGCGAAGCGCTGATCGAGAAAAAGGCTCAGGGCATTGAGGTGCTGCATGTTGAGCGCCTGACCGAGCTGACCGAGTATTTCGTCATCTGCTCTGCGTCCTCCACTACGCAGGTTAAGGCACTGGCGGACAATGTAGAGTGGCACCTGAAGTACGATCACGACGAGATGCCGCACCACACCGAGGGTTATGAATCCGCACAGTGGATGCTGCTGGACTACGGCTGCGCTGTACTGCATGTATTCATGCCGGAGGCACGCAAGTTCTACAATCTGGAGAACCTGTGGAAGGACGGCACGCCGGTAACGCTTGAAGAGCTGGGCATCGAGGACAAGTAAAATACCGACATGCGGCGGCGCCGGGAACGACGTCCGCCGCGTTGTCGCGCTCAAAATCCAAAACTCACTTTAGGGGGAGAATCCGTTGAAGTACGATCATAAACAAGTAGAAAAGAAATGGCAGGACATCTGGGACGAGAAGCAGTGCTTCCATGCCGAGAATGACTCGGACAAGGAGAAGTTCTACGCGCTTGTAGAGTTCCCGTATCCGTCCGGTCAGGGTCTGCATGTAGGCCATCCGCGTTCTTACACCGCACTGGATATCGTTGCGCGCAAAAAGCGCATGCAGGGCTACAACGTGCTGTATCCGATGGGCTGGGACGCATTCGGTCTGCCGACTGAGAACTTTGCCATCAAGAACCATGTTCATCCGGCAGAGGTCACCAAGAAGAACATCGCCCGCTTCAAGAGCCAGCTCAAGAGCCTCGGTCTGTCGTTCGACTGGTCGCGTGAGATCAACACCACTGACCCGAGCTACTACAAGTGGACCCAGTGGATTTTCCTGCAGCTGTTCAAGAAGGGCCTGGCCTACAAGAAGGAAATGAGCGTAAACTGGTGTACCTCCTGCAAGTGCGTTCTGGCGAACGAGGAGGTTGTCAACGGCGTTTGTGAGCGCTGCGGCAGCGAGGTCGTTCACAAGACCAAGAGCCAGTGGATGCTCGCCATCACCAAGTACGCACAGCGTCTGATCGACGATCTGGAAGATGTGGATTATATTGAACGCGTTATGGTACCGTCGAATATGGGAACGGTGAGCTGGTTTTTACTGACCCTTCTTCTTGGAGCTCTGCTAGGTTATCTTCTTGGATACTTGGTCTGTCAAAAACTAAATAGAAAATAACATGATGGAGAAGAAACATGCACAATAATTTACTAGTCCTTCAGTCAGATTTTGGTCTGGTAGATGGGGCTGTCTCTGCTATGATCGGGGTTGCTTTAGAAGAATCACCAACCCTCAAGATTCACCACTTGACTCATGCCATTACACCTTATAATATCTTTGAAGGAAGTTACCGCCTCTTTCAGACGGTGGATTACTGGCCAGAAGGGACAACCTTTGTTTCGGTCGTCGATCCGGGTGTCGGCTCCAAACGAAAGAGCGTCGTAGCCAAAACGGCCAAGAATCAATACATTGTCACACC
>OGZI01003484.1_pt1 | contig 11035 bp, 9 predicted proteins | sample 1576711 | NCBI WGS metagenome assembly OGZI01 (sample SAMEA3541482, study PRJEB24748) | human gut metagenome | biome: human gut; feature: human-associated habitat; material: faeces | place: China | collected 2012
ATATACATATTTTAAAAGTCCCTGTTTACCGTTGTCTCTGACTAAAACATATTGCAGATGTTCTCTTACATATTTTGCAAGAAGCGGTACACTCACATATGGTTCTCCTGTCTGTTCATTAAACTTTATGAAATCAGGATGTTCCATTTTCGACCTGTGAAACACACCATTACAGGCTGAAATTCCTGCATTGATTGTGTTTTCCCTGTAATCGTCCCTTTCCCATTTGCTTCGATATAAAGCAGAGCTGCGAAACACTTCATCAATCGCATCCGGGTCTGCTCCTGTCCTAAATGCTATCAAAGCACAAAGAGCAGCATCCGCCTCAGACTGGGAACCATATTCACTAAAATCACCTTTATCATAAAGCCGGATGAACTTATCTCCGTTCTTCTGCTTACGAAGATCACAGACAATATCAAATACGGCCCTATCACCATCACGCTTTGCACTGTACTTCGCTTTCGGCTTTTTCCTCATTTCCTTATCCAATGTGGTAAGAACCGCCTGTGTACAGTCAGATATCGGCAGACTGTTAATCGTATTTCCTGTAAAAGTGCCATATCGGTTTGTAATATCACCGATATAAAGTTCCAATCCAATATCAGAGCGTTTCTGATAATATTCGCTATCGAGTACATATTTCTGCCTTCTGTCATCAAAATGCACCGGAAGTTTTGTAATATCACACTGTCCAATAATATGAATCCCTTTGCCACTCGGAGATACCTCTGCATAGGAAGAAAATCGAGATAGCATTAGCTGCACAAACGAATCCGAAATATCCTTATTATCTATATCTAACAAGAAACAGTCCTTCGGAATCTTCATACCGATACCGGATGCCTGAAACTTTTTTTGCCGTATCAGCCTCGTCAAAAGATACCCATGTACCCTTATGTGCATCATCTGTTCCTGTAGTTCCTCCGTTTGCTGCGAATGGAACTTTGGTAACTTTCCCATTCCTACCGGGTTTTGCTGACCATAAAAACCACAGCTTTTTATCCTTTAATTCATCCACTGTCATATCTCCCATCCTGTTCACCTCCTTCTTCTTGATTCTCCTGTTATTTATTTAAGGAACTTCTGACAAGCCATTCTTTATAGGCTTCAATCGGAATCAGAATTCTTGCTCCGATTCGTATTGTCGGGAACCCCGGTGTCTTTACCAGTTCGTATGCCTTTGGCAGACTGATTCCCATCTGTGCAGATAACTCCTGCACACTCATAGTTGTTTTCTCCATAAGATGTTGCTCCTTCCGTAGAGTTGGTTATGTCCGTCTCTTCAATAATTTTTTCTCTGCTACCGCTCATGGCGGCTACCAGTCCCCGCAGTAACAAAGGCTTGTTCATTGAGAACGGGATGAAATTGTCAAGGTACAAATCCGTTACAGCATTTTGTGTAACTTTTTATTGTTTTCATGAATATTTTAAGTTATAATGTAACCGAAGTCCAAAAACTGACGGTAACGCTAACGGTTACGAATTAACGATTGGAATGAGGTATGATATGCCATTAAACTGGAATGATGAAACGATTCCATCAGAAGCAGATAAAACAACAGATATATTAGGATTTAAAGAAATCGGTGGTATCGGGCAACTGATTTACCACCCTTTCCGATTCAAGAAATATGAACTTGATATTGATAAAAGCGATGATTATTGTGCAACACCATTTTGCCGCCCCGGATATGAACCCATCTTTCCTAAAGAAGATTTTCTTTCCGGACAGGGACTGCTTACCAGCCTTTGCAATCTGGCAATGCAGATAAACAGCTTTGATAATAAAATTCCATATACACAGCTCATCATGGAATGGTGTACAAATAATATGCATCCATATAATATTGATTTCATTTATTCTGAATTGAATGAATCGTTTGATATAAATAGCTTCGATGCAGAAATGGTAGAAAAAGACGGAACATTCGAGATTAACAACTTCTTAGATGACCTCGGAAAATTATATGATGCAGTCATGTTTTATGTTGCTCTCGAAGGTATCTGTATTGCCGATGACGAAGCTGCATATGATTTATCCAAAGAAGGAAAATACTTTGAGGGCTACTCTTTCTTTGATAAATATAAGCATCCTATCGTTGCAATACCGGATGACTTAGATTATGGGGATGCAAAAGGAAACCTCATAGAAGAAATGCGAATTGATAATGAGTACATTAAAAATCATCCGGCAGAAAAAACTCCAACCGGAGAATTTGCTACTACACCATATGACGATTACGATGAATTGCGGAATGCTCTTATTGACATCATTCCGGAATTTACCATGAAATTAAAGGTAGATCCCCGCACTAACCGATTAGAATTTTCTACCGATATTGATTCTGTATTTGATATTGCATGGCTGACACTTGCAAGAATGCTTTCCGAAGACCCTACGCCAGAAGATAAAGGCAAATCGGATAATCATCCAGAAGGCATTATGATTCGTTGCCGGAACTGTGGTAAATTCATAATACGAAAGAGCAACCGACAGGAATTTTGCGATTCTGAGGATTGTCAGAAAGCTCGAAATGCCAGAAAACAAAAAGCATATAGAGAGCGAAAAGCCATTAGAAAGGCTCAAAATAGTAAGAAAAAAGCACATTAATTCATACTATTTGGCGTAAATACAAATAAAATATTGTATTTACTGTAAGCCAGTTATATGCAATTGTGTGCTATGATATTATATAAAATATGTTAAAAGACACCGGAATTCCCCCTATGCAATTTTGCGAAAAAACGTGTGTGAGGGGGCAACGGTCTCCGGGCAAAAAAATAACAGAGATAATTACTCCCCCATGGGGATGAAGGAGAACATAAAAATGGATTACGAATGGCTCAAAAATGGAGATTATTGGATTCATGTTGAGGAAATGCGAACCTCAATCATGAGAGATGCTATAGCAGCAAAGACTGAGGCGCAAACAGCGGAAGCATTTCAAAGACAGATTTATTACTTTATTAGATTGCATACAGGTATTGAACTTGATTTTAACCAAGAAACACCTATTAAAGGTGGTCTTACGCATGATTTCGGTATATTAAAAAATCGCACCTCTGGAAGAGGAAGACTAGATGCCGTAGTAAATAATCTTATTATTGAATATAAGAAACATTCAAAATTAGAAAAAAAGAATGACCAAGATACTGCGACAAGTCAGGTTAAAGACTACCTACAAACATTATTTACTAATGACGGCATTAAATATAATGCCATTCTAACAGACGGAATTAAAATATCCTATTTTGGTTTTAACGGCGATAAAATTGAATCCACAGCATTTAAGAACATTGAAGCAAAAGATATTGATAGAATCATTCGCGCAATATTAACCAACAATTGTAAAAAATTCATTCCTGAAAATGTTTTAAAAGATTTTGCAGTAAATAGTGAAACAGAATCTATATCAAAAGAACTTGCATGCGAACTGTATTCAAAGCTTATTAACAATCCAACAGACAAAACAAATATGCTCTTTGCCGAATGGGAAAGTCTTATGCATTTATCATTCGATGATAACGGAAAAGGAAATGATATTGAAAAAAGACGTGCCGAACTTTCACTTATTTTTAGAGATAATATCATTGACCCTGTTAAAGAATATAAAGCATTGTTTGCACTTCAGACCGCTTACGCAATTATAGTTAAACTCATTGCATGTAAAGTAATCGACAAATTAGAATACGATTCTTCTACCAAGAGTTATTCTGACTTAACAAAAGTTACTGCCGCAGAACTTCAAAACTTTTTAGAAAACCTCGAAGATGGTTATGTCTACAGAAGCAGTAATATCATCAACCTGTTAGAAGGAGACTTTTTCTCGTGGTATTCAACAAAGGAACAATGGGATGCCGACTTATGGGAAACAATAATAAAAATAATCACATGTATTGATGAATACTCGACCTTCTCTTTTGAAATCACATATGAACCTGTTGATATATTCAAAGATTTATATATGAGTATCATGCCAAAAGCAGTTCGTCATTCCATGGGCGAATATTTTACTCCTGCTTGGCTTGCTGATTACGTTGTATCCGAAGGAATAAAGCTCCAACAGAATAAAAATTGGAAAGCAATTGACCCATGTTGTGGTTCTGGGACATTCATTATTGCACTTATTAAAAATATAGCGGGAAATGTTAATTTATACGATCTTTCAGATGAACAGAAAGAATCACTCAAGGAAAAAATCCTTTCTAGCGTATATGGAATCGATATAAATCCGCTTTCAGTTTTATCTGCTAGAGTAGGTTACTATCTAGCCCTTCGACCTTTTGGTGATGTTAAAGACATAGAAATACCAATTTACTTAGGCGATTCAGCCATCACACCTACAAAGGAAGACGTTGATGGCATTGCTTGCTATAAATATTCAGTGAGTAATAACAAAAAATCTTTTGATGTAATATTGCCTTCAAGATTTGTTGAACAAAAGAACTTCGGCAAAATAATGGCATCTTTACAATCCGCGGTAAAGACTAATAACTCGAAAATTCTCTATGAAATGATTATTGGTCAATTATCCAATTCTGAGAAAAATTCAAAAGATTTAATTACAGCCATACAGTCAATGTCAGATGACTTAATCGAACTACACAAAAATAACTGGGATGGTATTTGGATTAGAATTGCAACCAATTTCATGTTAATAGCAAGATTGCAAAAATTTGATTTAATTGTCGGCAATCCTCCTTGGGTAAAATGGGAACATTTACCTTCAACTTATGCAGCAAAAATCAAAGAACTATGCAATGTTAGACATATTTTCTCTACAAGGGGCCGTTTCGGTGGCACACAGCTAAATATATGTGCCCTTATATCAAATGTATCTGCATCAAACTGGTTAAAAGAATCTGGTGTGCTTGCTTTTCTAATGCCCGATAGTATTATGTCTCAAAACTCATATGAAGAATTTAGATATTTTTATTTAGATTATGAGGCTAAAGAAAGACTCTATTTACAAAAAATTGACAAATGGGAAAAACCACTGAAACCATTTACCTGTGAAGATATTGTTGTATCGCAAGATTTTAACACTTACTATTATTCAAGGAAAAAAGTAGATTATAAAAAAGGTATAAATGTTACTACCATTTCCCGCACAAAAAATATTACAGATATAATGTTAAACCAAGAAACCTCATTTGACAAAGTGAAAAAGCACCTAGTTTTTGGCAAGAAAATTGCCGCTCAAATGTCTGACACAACATCAGCTTTTTCTTATTTATCTGATGTACATGATTTTAGCAAAATAATAGGTGACTCTTCATACGAGTACAGAACAGGCGTAGAATTTACTCCTCAAGAATTATACATGCTTGTAGGTATGGGAACATCTAGCAAATCTTCACATTATAGATTTGGCAACAAGAAATTTGCTCGCTCAAAATACGTTGTTGATGATATGCCAAAAAACGGATGGGAACTTCCTACGGAACACATATACCCTATTGTTACCGGACCTTCACTTACACCTTTCAAATGCAGTTTGGAAAATGAATATTGTATTCTTCCATACTCAGCAGATAATACAGATGCACCAATAGGAATATCGGAAATGATGACCACTAATCCAGAATTGTTTGATTATCTTTTGAATCACCAGGACTTAATCGATAGTCAATCTGAAAAAAGTAAGGTGATGCATCGCGGTGAAGAGTTTTACGCACTATCAAAGATAGGTCCATATACTTTTGCTGATTATATTGTAGCAGCTCGTGACAATACTAAATTCTGTGCTACAGTAATTGAGCCAACAAATACTCCTTGGGGCGAAATCAAACAATCAATTTGTGTTAAGCATACAATGATAATTGGAAGAACAACATCCGGTAAATTCATTGGTAAGGATGAAGCATACTTTATAGCCGGTATTCTTAACAGTGATATTGTTATCCAATATATGCAGAATACTTTTAAAAGTAATGGTTACAGCCTAAAGAAATCACATTTTTATCTTCCTGAGTACAATAAGACAAATTCGTTGCATAGAACAATAAGTAAATTAGCAAAAAAAGCTTCTGGACTAGATGATGAAATCAAAATAGCTAAAATTCAAAGAGAACTTTCAAAGGTTTATATAGAGTTATGTGCCACTAGATAAAACGAGAGCCACAATCCCGGTAGTTTCCCTACCAACGATTGTGGCTTTATCATTTATATTCATCCCTAAGTAGTCCATTACTACTAAGAATTTTTCCCCACACATTTGACTTTATCCCCATTTCATCTATGTGCCTTAGTAGTCGAAACCATAGTATTCATGCGGGTTTGAGCCATATTCTGCCCTGTATTGCCCCAGTCTGCGAAGGTATGCATTATCATAAAACTGGAGTGCCGTGGCAGATGAATAAAACTCTAATCATAATTTTCTCCTGTCCTAAAATGCCAAGAAATGCCGTGTTTTGCGTTGGTTTATCGACTTTCCTGGGCATCGTATTTTTCTCCTCTAAAACTACACTTTTTGCAAAATAATGCAAAATGGAGCAAATAAAATATTTAAAATGAATTTCTAAATATATCCGCCATATCTGATTTGATGTGGCGGATATTTACTAAATCAATAAAAATTATCGAAAAAATCACATATGAAAAAAGGATTTGCAAACTTTGATTTCAAATGCTAAATCCAAAATCCTTGATCTCGCCATCCGTGGACAGCTTGTACCGCAACTCCGGACTCAACTTATCGATAATCGCATGTAACTTCAAATCTGACAATCTCGAATTCACTTCGTATGTCGCATATACTCGGAATGCGAACGGAATACATTCGCCGCGATTCAATTCTTTGTTTACCTTTTTTCAAAAGTCATTTTACCTATTATATAGTCTGGAAATCAGTTCGTTTAATATTCAATCCTAAAATAATCCAAATATGCTTTATATTTATCTTGTGCTGTCAGACAGGTATCTGTCAGACAACCTTTTTCGTTGTCCCATTCCTTCAATCCACGGTAATAGAACATTTTCAGATTGTCCTCAATAATAAATGGAACAATATTGTATTTCAGACACTCCTTGAACATAATCAGTCTTCCCACACGACCATTACCGTCCTGGAACGGATGAATCCGCTCAAACTTCACATGGAAGTCCAGAATATCCGCAAAGGTCTTTTGTTGTATTCCATCAGCAAGACTTTCATTTTATCGGCAACTTCTTCCGGAAGGGCTGTATCCATGCCACCGACTTCATTCGGAAGTTTCTTATAATCCCCAACAGCAAACCAATCTTTTCTGGAATCGCTGGTACCATTCTTCAAAATCAAGTGAAGTTCTTTGATGAACTTCTCCGTCAGAGCTGCTTTTGCATGAACAATAATCATGTCAATGCAACGGAAGTGATTTGCAGTTTCAATCACATCATCCACATTCAGCACTTCTTTTTCTACACCGATGGTGTTGGTTTCAAAGATATATCTGGTTTGATCGTGCGTCAGGCGGCTTCCTTCAATATGATTGGAGTTATAGGTCAAGTCAATCTGCGTCTTATGGTAAATTCCACCGGAATAATTCCTTGACTTCTGCTCTTTTAGAATATCTAACAGCGTAATCGGTTCCTCTTTTTTCTTGTTGATACGCTCTGGTTTCTCCGCATTTTCCGGAATGTTCCAAGTTTTACCGATAAGAACCGCGCCGTTCACACGCCCCTTTGCACAGTAATTTCTAACACTACGTTCTGACATATTCCATTTTTTGCTATTTCAGCAACCAAAAGGTATTTCATCTGCCACCCTCCATCCATCATTAATTAAATCCAAAACGTACTAATCTTTTGATTAGTATATCGCACTATCGGCAAAACCACCATTCGTTTTATCTATTACACTGTTTTTAGCCGATATAACAACTGTTTCCTAGTCAGATAGGTTTATTAAAACGGCTACCTATAAATAGCTAATATTCTTTCAAATTATGAATTTATACATTATATCGTCCACTAAGTTTTACCTTCATTTTCGCACATGACCATGAGATTTTTTCGCTGAAATTGTGTGATTATATGTAAAAGGCGTAGGATTTCTCCCACGCCTTTATATTATTTCAGCTATTCCGATCCGGTCTTCCAAAGGTATAAATAATGTGTAAATTATTGGTTAATCCCCAAGAAATCCAATAAAATCAAGGTTTTCACGGCATCCATTAAATCCTGCCCAGTGCAAAATAGGTCAGACACGCCGTAACAAGCAGACAAGTAACATCAAAAGTTATCTTTACCCTTGCATATGGCTTTTGGATGATTTCTGCCAAATCTCTCGGAAACAGATCTGTTGGTATGATTGGAAGTTTACATCTGTTTGACAATGCTATGCCGATGCAAAGTATCGATTGTAGTCCCATTTGTTTAGGATGGCAAGACAAAATCCTCCTCATGCGAATATTTTCCTAAATGCCGTTCAGAATCAATCCTTACCTCTCCACTTCATGCTTCCGGCTCAGTTCCTCTTTCAACTTCTTCCATTCCGCGCCCACCAGCGGATAGGCTTTCATGGCAATGGCAGAAATGATAAAGAGCAATGCCGGCAGTGCCATCCAGGCAACCTTAACACCAAACTTTGCCATAGCATCCTGCGCCCCTGCCTTGACGGCATTGTCATAGCCAAACCATCCAATGATCATGACAAATGCTGCATTTGCAAAACTGATCGCCGGTTTCGTGATCAGACTATTCACACCTGCATACATGCCCTCTCTACGAAATCCGGTCTTGGCTTCATCATAATCAATCACCTCGCCGTTCATCAGCGGCACCAGATACATACCACCGGAAAAGCCCAAACCAATAATAAAGAAAGCGATCATGGCAGGAATGACATATTGTCCGGCAAAAATAACCAAGGTTGCACCTGCCGCAAAGGCAACACTCATCACGATAATACACTTGGCAACACCGATCTTTCCCATGCTCTTGATCCAAAGAATGATGCCGCACACCGCACCAACGCCAAGACTGGCATAAGCCAAAGGCATCGGAACCGTGAACTCATCAAAATAATAGACCACGCCCTGCATCAAAATGGTCTGCACAAAAATAACCGTAAAACTAATGACTTCATACACCAGAAATGCCCTGTTTTTAAAGCACTGACAGATAGACTCCCAGAGTCCCGGTGCTTCCTCAGCATCAGACGTATATTTTTCTTTATAAAAAAATGTGGAAAAAAAGATTACCAGAGTCGTAACCACGCCAAGCATGATCATAATGGTCTGAAAACGACTTGCGCTCTCTCCTACATCCGGTCTGACCAGAGGAAAGAGTACCAGCGGTGCTGCCAGCGACAAGAGCGTAAAGAAGATCTTCCAGACAAAGATCCCACTCCTTGCCTGATTACTCTCTGCCATTGTATAAGGAAGCACATACAAAGAAGTTGCGATTGCCGTATAAAACGTATCAAAAAAGAAAAGTGATACTAACATCTGCACAAAGAGAGCCGTCTGGCTGCCGCCCAGAGGCCACAAGAACCAACTTAAGATAAAGATCACGCCATAGAGTAGCGCACCATAACGGATATAAGGGATCCGTCGTCCCAATTTTGATTTCGTCCGGTCCGAAATATAGCCAAATAAAGGATCATTCAAAGCATTCCAGACAGCGAAGATCATCCAGACGATACTTGCCAGTCCCTCATCCAATCCCAGATATTTGGTATAAAAATAGGTCATGCCTCCCCCTGTGATCAGACCGGACAGTGTTCCACACAAACAGTCTGCACTGCACAACCAAAACTTACTGCTTACGCTTACCGTCTCTTCTTTCATCATTTTACCCCCATTTTCTTACAATACCTTTGCTACAAAATCTCTCAAAATGTCCTCATAACGTTCTACATCGGAATCCAGTGACTGCGCATGATCCGCTTTTGGAAATGTATGCAGTTCACTATAGCCTTTATTTATCTTATGCATTCTTTGACTCTGGCTGCACGGAATGAAATTATCATCTTCCCCATGGATAAAACAAACCGGAATCTCATTGTCATACAAGGACTCCTCCGGACTGACTTTTGCCAAAGAAAATCCATACAAGATCCTGCACACCCAGGATGCCGGATAAGCAAAAAAACCCGGTAAATGGAAGATTTCTTTGACCTTTCCACACAAGACCTCCAACAATCTGCCGTAACCGCAGTCCGCTACCAAAAACTTAACTTTCGGCTTGTACTGCAAAGCCATAAGACTCAACCCTGAGCCCATAGATTCGCCATGCAGCCCCAAAAGAATGTCATCCCCAAACCGCTTGTAAGTATCATCGATCATTGCTAAAAGATCTTTGGACTCACGGATGCCAAACATGCAGCGACACCTCTTGTTCTCGCCATGCCCCCTGTCATCATAGATAATGCAGTTGAATCCCAACTTCTGGAATAGATAGACATACTTATAAGATCCATATCTGGTATAAGTATAGCCATGACTGATAATCACAAATTTTTTTGACTGCGGGTCTGTCTCAATATACTCCGCATGCAAGACATAATCATCATAAGACCGTACCGTGTAGGTTTCTTTTGCCGGAAAATCCATCCCCTTTAAATATGGCTTTCCCAGTTCAATTTTCCTGGTTTCTTCCAGACCAAACCTTTTCGGAAAAACTGCATAGGTACAAAGACCGACAGACACCAAAAACAGCAGTACGACCAGCACGATCACAATGATAAGTAAGATATGTAATGCCCCCATTTTATCCCCTCCTTCTCGTAAAGCGGCATATTCTTTCGTCTATTCTCGCGCCAACCAAAAATGACATTAGCCGGCACATGCTAACTAATGTCATTTTAACATACTTTTATAAGAAAAATAACGGATTATTTTATGAAACGCTTATGTCCGTCTCGACCGATTCCAAGCCCTCTCCAGAAACTTTCACATGAATACAGCCCGTTTCATGTCCAGCGCGGATAACAGCAAGGGATTTGCCAAGGAAAGTCTTGTGCTGATCGGACACAAAATCATCTGCAATATTTGGTCTCGCAGAGCCATATCCCTGCAAGCACCCGGCACCTGGGACTTCCACCTTTAA
>OGZI01003494.1_pt1 | contig 11008 bp, 5 predicted proteins | sample 1576711 | NCBI WGS metagenome assembly OGZI01 (sample SAMEA3541482, study PRJEB24748) | human gut metagenome | biome: human gut; feature: human-associated habitat; material: faeces | place: China | collected 2012
GTTGCCAGAGAAAGTCCATGGGTTGTAGCTGGCTGAAAGATCAACGGTCCAGTGGGGAGACATCCCGAATTCCGCACCCAGATTAAGCGTGGTGGTAATGTCGGATAAAAGGTTGCTCTTTACAGCTATGCTCTGTCCGAAAACAGCCGGAGTGTAAAAAAGAAACAGGGCGCTTACTATTAAGGATGCTTTCATCAGTTTGTTTATTTGTTATCATTTAATTATTTTCCAAAATCTCTACTGCTTATACCTAAGTTCCGGATGGCAATATTAATGATTGTCTTGTCTGTCATTAACGAGAATCCGCAGGCAAAACTGCCATATAGAAATTTCTGTTTCTTGCAAAGAAACGGAAGATTTAAGTTTTTCTTCTTCTTTGCAAGAAACGGATTTTTTTTTCTTTTGTGGTGTTTTTTTTCTTTTCGTTTATTTGTGGTGGGTATACTTTCTACTATTTCCGTTTCTTTCTCCTCGTTGAGTATTGTATTATTTCTTGTTGGTGCGGAGGTTTTTGTAGTTACTGTCTCCCGGCTTTTCCGTTTCTTTTTTCCGGCGGGACCGGAAGTATCTCTCAGCATCTGGTTGAGCATGTCATTGATTTCCGTATCCACTTTCTCGGAAGAAATACGGGAAAGGTAAATCTGCGTGGTACGAATATTGGAATGTCCAAGGCATTGGCTGATAAGCTCAATCGGCTTACCGCTTTCAAGCATCAGTGTGGCCCAGGTGTGGCGCATCACATAAGTGCTCAACGGCAGTGAAAGCCCGACAAGTTTCCCGATGTGGGAAGCATGTTGGTTGACGCATCTGAGAGCTGCTTCTTCTGAAATGTTTTTGGTATGTTCCTTACGCCTGTGTAGAAAAGGAAAGATGAAGGGCGAATGCTTCCCACGATAGCGCTCCATGATTTCATGAATTTCGGGAAGGATGCTGACCTCGACGGGATTTCCAGTTTTGCTACGCGTGTAACGGATACGGCCTTCTCTATCCACCATCTCCCAACGCAGGTTATAAACGTCTCTGAACACCATACCTTGAGCATAAAAAATGAACGACAGTACATCGAGTGTCTCTTTCAAAGACGGTTTTAATTCTTCCCTGAAATCGGGTTCCAGCAATTTCTTCATCTCTTCTGCTGTTAATGCACGTTTGGAAGGTTGGTACTTCTTTATTTTAACGCCTTTGAATGGTAAGGCCACGTATCCCTGCTTGTCTTTCATGGATTCCAGCGCGAGGTTATACATGGCACGTGAGATGCGGAAATAGAAATCTACTGTTTCCGGGTGGTTGGGATGTAGGGTGGTCAGATGTTTCACCCAGCTTTCCACCCATTCCGGAGTCACCTGCCGCAAAGTGAAAGTCGAGGCATCCTCTTTCAGGAAAAGAGTCAGCTTCCTAATACAGGTTTTGTAGTTGCTCGCTGTACGCGTGCAACCTAACCGTATTTTCTTATTTAGTTGCAAATTGAAAATCTCAATTAAAGTCACGACATTTCCTTTCTTTATGTTGTTTTTTTTCTTCATCTCCTTAATTATCAGTTGATTTAATAGAGGTGAATTAACGAAAAACAAAAGGAAATACGAAAAGTTTAACTAGGGGGGGAAAGGAAAATATCTCCCGGCACTGTTTATGAAAAGATTAAAATACAGATAAAGATACCCTTGGAAGTTTGCTGCTTTCAAGGGTACACATAAAATAGAAGAAAATCTGTTGCTGATTCATAACCGGTTTACATACCCCGTACAATCTTTGCATACATTGTACTACTATTTTACGCAAATGCTCGTACTACTAGACAAAGTTTATTTTTAATCTTTTATACAGTAAAACAAACAAATATCAAAGATTTTATATTAACACGACAGCCATATAATGAATGGCTGTTTCCATAAATTGGCAGGCACATCTCAACCGATTGTCCCGATTCTTCCTATTGCTCAATCGTCAGAAACATCATGTGCTTGTTCCCATATATCCTGAATAAACTTGGTTAGTGGGCGACGCTCTATATCACAGCAATCAACATACGTACCCAATAATAGCCTGAAGGCATGTGAACTTGGCCCCATAAAGCTAAAATTCCTCGGATTCGCGTAATACCCTTCCAGATATACTTTTTCATAAACCTCCCTGACAATATCTTTATGACGCGCATACTGCATTCCCAAATGTAACTTATTATTCAGTTCTTCAATATTGTCCCCAGCAACAGTAGGAACAAGTTTTATCTCTATACTATCTACTTTCGAAGAACCGCTCCAAAGAGTTATCGGATCTGTTATTCTAAACTTAAAAAGCTTATGAATATCTGAAACATATGGATGATACTTTAACCCCATTGGCAACGTCGATTTAGATTGATTGCAAGCAGGACATGAAGGTATCAAATTATAGAGAGACATACTCAGAAATGGGTTTTCCTGTTGAGGAAAAAAATGATCAAACTGGAGTTTAGCCAATTTTAAAACCCTACCACCCATTGCTTTTTCAAGATACAAAGTATAATGCCCGTTGCAATAAGGGCAAGTCTTTATATTTAATTTAGAGGCCAAATCGATAAATAATGTCGTTCTGCTTTTCTTGTAACCAAATGCCTTCAAAATGTTTTTATTAAATTTAGTAGCCTGTTTTTTCCCATCTATTATTTCCAATAAAACACTATAAAACCGCGGAACCAATTTTGAGGAAAGCTCCTCTAGCTTTTCGGAAGAAGCTAAAATAATTCCCTTTAAATGCACACAAAGATACCTCAACAATAACTTTTCATCATCCTTAACAGGCGTAATAGCCTTCAATTGGTTATCAATATTCAACTTTTCAACTTCCTCCCAATACCACTTTTCTAAATCATCTCGGCTATACGATTGTCCGTCATAGCCTATTCGTGGAAACTCTATTTTATTCATTACCCTTCTTTTTTTTCAACCGGTCAATTTGTTTCTGGAGCAATTCGATAGTCTGATCGGTATCCACCTCACCTAACTTAGTAATCAGAAAGCTCTGAATATGCTTATCTCCTACTGTTTCGATTAGTTTTCTCAAATTCGGATATACCACAGTCCGTTTCTGCTCTATACAATCAAGTATATACCGTATTTTCGATTCGGCAAACTTACCCATCAGCCCATCCTTTAAGAAGAAGGAATTACGGTATAAATCAAATATATTCGTAGCAAATGTCTCTTCTTGTTCGTCCTTCACATTTACAGTAATACCATTACCATCACGTTCCAAGAAGTTCGTACACCGTTTAGGAATATCAGAAAGTATAATTGGTGAATGCGAAGTAAGTATGATTTGGTATTTGCCCTTTGCACCTCGTTTTTGTATATAATCCATCAGAATACTGATATATTTCCGTTGCCATTCGGGATGCAGTCCATTCTCCCCTTCATCCAAGATAATCAACTGAGGATCATGCAAATTATCTATTGTATTCGGTAAAGTTTCTTGAAAGTAATGTAATCTGGAAAACAGATTCAATATTAGTTGTTCGCCAGAGCTAAGAGAAACACTCCCCCACGTATCATGCGCACAAATTAAATCAAAAAAACGACCGGTCAAAAAGCTTCTGGAATCATAAGCAGCACTAACAAAATCATCAAACCTCTTCGCGCCTTCCTTTTCACTTATATCGATATATATGTTCAGTGCCTCCCCTTCGATACTAAAAAGACGATCTATACAAAAAATAATTCGCTTCAACTCTCTTAAAAAAGCATCATTATTATACTCAACATTATTATCTACAAACGCTGAGAATAAATCAAAAACCGAAAAAGAAGTGTCCTGAGATTCCACCATACTAATCCATCCATTCAGTATAGAAATTCCATAATCCACTCCGTAACGATTATCTCTGATATTATTGATAACAGAGTAATAAATTATCTCCAACAAGCGAGATTCTTTAAGATCATCCACCTTTCTCATATTATTTGAAGGTAATTTTTCATATATTTCTCTTCTTTCAAGTTGGAAAGCACGATATCCGGATAAGTTAGGAGTCAGCAAGATATATCTGGGTATTTTAATATGTTCCTCATCCAGAATTCCGTAGAACTCTTTTATAAACAATGCCATTCTCAATTGATTTTGAGAATAATAGGCATTAACATAGTCGCGTAAAGAGTATATGCCACCGCTCGAATTCAGATTAGCATAATTTTGCAAGTCATGAAGTAAGAGCCATCCGTCACAACCATTTGACATACCGGAAAGCTCCACACTAAGAATATCACTAAGGCTACTTAAAGGATTAAAATTAGAGCCGTAATAAAAGCATTCTATCCCCAAAGGACGTGAAAGCTTAACTACTTTTACATCACCTAGCAAACTACGTACCTCAATATTTTCGGCACTATAGTAATGCATGTTACCCGCATTATCAGAATATACTAAAATACCCTTAGGAGAATGCTCGCCGGAACCATTTACAACTGCACGAAGTATGAACCTGATAAAATTGGTTTTCCCCGCTCCGTTATTACCTACAATAGCTGTAAGTGATTGTACGTTAGACGGCCAAAAGCCATCAGCGTATTCCTCATTCTTACTAATCGTCAATATATTCTTAACCTTATCGTAATCAAAAAGATATTTATCATTCAGACTAATACCAATATCTTTAAGGTTATAATATTCAAATATATATACAAAGCATAAATACATATAAGAAGCACCTGTTTTATTAATAATATTTTATCACCTTAAAGCAAAGGTAACAATTAAAATATCACACACAAACTTCTTAATAAGATAAACGCATATATACTTACCAAAAACATGATACCGGTCATATATCAGAACTTCGCCCTGCCAGTATAAACATACTGACAGGGCGATTCCGCTTTCAAATAAATAAATACATGCTTTGGCATTATCAAAACACACAATCACTGAAATACCACTATACTAAATTTGTATTCCTCAAGTCACACATTCATATATATTATCTACTTCGCATCCCGTTCGGCTATCTCAAAAGGTACACGGAAATAAACCCCTTCTTTCATCATACGATATAGGTTAGGATAAATGCGTGCTTTAAAAGACTCCCAACTCCGATTCTCCATCTGAGTCCATCCAGCCTCGGCCAATGCTAATCCTCGTGGGTAAGCCATATATGTTACTCTATTAATATCCTTTATTGCTTCCGCCCACAATGTAGCCATTATCCCTTGAATATGTTGCTGTTCCTCACGAGTCCCCCCATAACCGGGATCAAACCGATACACCTGCTCCAATGTAACCACAGGCATTCCCCAATTATTAAATTCAGGCAAGTCTCCTTTATATTGCGGATAATCCAGATATGCATATTCTCCCGGGGCCATAATAATGGGATTACCGTGACGTCTTGTTAAGTCCAGGCACAGCGGAGATAATCCGGCTCTCCAACTGACCAACGTAACATCCTTCGGATAATCAAACAAATAAGAGTCAGCCGGTAAACGAATATTATCAAGTTCACACCATAAAATGGGCTCTTTCTTATTTTCACGTACAAATGAAAGCATTTTATCAAAAAAATAGTTCATCAGATCACTCGCCTTCGTATACTCCAATTCCGTCATTAGCTTTTGGCAACGAACACATTTCGCCCAGTTTTTCTCAATCAAAGCCTCGTCACCTCCTAAGTGAATTTTTTTGGAAGGAAAAAGGGCTGATACCTCAGCAATAATATCACGGTACATTTCATATACTTCAGGTTGATTAGCGCATAACATTACATCCGTAGTTTTTCCTATTACTGTTTTAGCCGTATCAGTGCGGATGCACCCCAGTTCCGGATAAACAGCCAACAGAGCGGCAGTATGCCCGGGAATATCCATCTCCGGAATAACTTCTACATGACGTTTAGCAGCATATTCAATAATCTCCTTTATCTGCTCTTGCGTATAATAACCATTATCCGGTCCTTGTTTCCCTCCGTCTTTATTCCGGAATGCTCCCATTTCTGTTAGCTTCGGATACTTCTTTATTTCTATTCGCCACCCTTGGTCATCCGTCAAATGAAGCTGTAAAACATTATATTTATAGTCTGCCATTTTATCAATAAAAAACTTCACATCTTCCATTGGCAGAAAATGTCTGGCAGGATCAAGCATAAACGCACGAAAGGCAAAGCGCGGGCTATCATCTATCCACAGTGGAGCAATATGTCCGGTCATCGCATTACATGCATCCCCAATCAAAACCTGTTCCAATGTTTTAATTCCATAAAAAACACCTTTTGATGAAGCACCGCTTATCAGAATATTCTTATCACTGACATCAAGTTGATAATGTTCACTTCCCTTTAAGGCTGGATTAATCATCAGACAAATATTTTTCCCGTCATCAGGAATTCCATACTGAATATGCAACTTGCTCCCCACATATTTTTCTATTCTTCTTTGCAACTCATTTGCTTCGAACTGCAAAGATTTGTCCGGCACATAAATACCGGTCCTTTCTGAAATAGAGAATGAATTTCCTTTTTTTACCTCAACATGATTAGGCATAGGGAGTAAAGCAGAAATGTTATTCTGAGCATTTAAACTATGCAAGCATATCAAACATAAAAACAAAAACAGTGATAATTTTTTCATTGTCATATTATAGTTAGAATTAGATTTTTATATCCGGCTTGTCGTATTTTAGCAAATATAATACATAAAAGCAGCTATTACATCATTCTGACATGACAAAAAGCCAATTTACCATAATTGGTATCAATTTTACGCTTATTGGCAACACATATTTCCGTTACAATAACAGCAAAGAATATGGTTAGAGAAACACAGTTTTATCAAAAGTTACTTCACAATCCGGATTTTTCATCATTAAGATCATTGCATTCATACTTCTCTAATGAAAGCATGTATGATTTTGAACACGTTATGTATGATTTACAATACATCTCATTAATTAAAACTAAAATCTCAAACCATTTACTCTCTTTCCTTTGCCATGCCCGGTAAAGCACCTTATTTTGTCTTGATATTTAATTTACTTAATCATAAAATAAAGGAAAATGCGAAAATACATTCTACTTGTCCTCCTTCTATCACCAGTCATACTTTCTCATGCGCAAGACAGTCTGTCTATCCCCAAAAAGGTAGAACCTTATGCTGAAGAACAAGGGTTGAAGAATAATATCAAATACATCACATTCCCAAAACTGATGTATACGAAAACAAATATTCCATCAATTCAAAAAGAATATCAAAAGATGGCACTCCATAACGGAGAATATTCACATGAAATATTATCAAACTGGTTCTTAAACATAGCAGGAGGCGTAAGCACATTCATCGGCCAACCGATAGGCTGCGCAGATTTATTTGGACGCACACGCCCAATTTTTCAAGCCTCTATCGGCAAATGGTTCAGCCCTACAGCAGGAGGTAGAATCGCTTTTCAAGGATTTGATCTAAAGAATCACATGGTAGAAAAACAGAGCTATTATCATATCCACGCAGATTTTTTATGGAATATGACAAACCTTATTTTTAGAGATAAAGAGATGCGCTGGCAATTCATTCCATTTGCAGGAACCGGCATTATTCAAAATCAGACTACTCACAAACATCCCTTTACACTAAATTATGGGATAATAAATCACATACGGCTTCATGATCGCTTATCTCTATCCTTAGAATACGGTGGTTTAACTACTTTCGCCGATTTTGACGGTGCCGGAAAAGGGAATAAATTCGCTGACCATCTATTTCATTTATCAGTAGGACTTAGCATTCGATTCGGGAAAAAAGGTTGGAAACACACTCCAAGCACCTTACATGACAACATTAGTAAAGCTACTAAGGATAAGCTACAACAGCTCGAAAAAGAAAATAAATTAAAAAACGACGTCATCGCGCAAATGCGTAAAATTCTTGAAATAGAAGGTTTACTATCTCGCCTGCAGCATGAACTTACCCCGTCCGGCTTATTATTGGCTTCTGATTCTATTGTACCAGCCAATAACATTTCATACTATCCGGTAAACAGCTACAGTGGGCTTAACTCTTTAAGAAACCGTCTATCAACTACGACGTCAGAACAGAGTGACAATGATGAATTGTCCACTTCAGAAACAGACAGCTTAATCAATGGAGAAAATTTATCGGCCAATCACCCGACAAAAGAAATAGAGCTAAACAATCGTTCATATCTAAACATATTGACCAGCCAAAAAGCATGTGTGGGAGCTCCAATACTTTTCTTTTTCCATATATCTACGTCAATCTTAACCGATGACTCCCAATTAGCAAACTTGGATGAAATTGCAAAGCTGTGTAAAAAATATAATCTACATTTAAAGGTGACCGGGTTTGCAGACTGCAATACGGGTAATGCTACTGACAACGCCAAGTTAAGCAGTCAGCGTGCAGAATACATCTCTACTGAACTGATAAAAAGAGGAATAACAAAAAAGTCCATCACATTAGAAAGTAAAGGTGGAGTAGATATTTATTCGCCGGATAAAGTTAACCGTTGTACAAAAATTGAAATCTACCTAAAATAAAAGGCAATAAAATCATTTCAACTATATATACCATATTTTTTTATGGCAAGGCAGGAAAGCTAACTTTTCCTGCCTTTTATTATATTACAATATTCCAAATCCGAACGTATATTTCAGATAGATCAATAAACAAAGGATGAATGAACATCATAAAAGACATACTCTATTGAGACTAAAATCATATACCCCATTATCTTATGGTAAAGCTCCTTCTGCACATAATTTAAATCAGCTTTGTGAATAACATACCTTGACGTCCTGCTGGATTCTAATAAAAGCTAAAAAAACTATACCCAGAAACACGAACAGAATTTCTCACAATTATCTCCTACTGTTCTACAACAGTCATCTCCTCATCGCGTATTTCTCATTCTTTTCCAGATCGTCTACAAATATATTAGAAAAATATTTCATTCCCAGTTGTAGTGACGAAACAGCAGCACCCTGATATTCTATCCAATCCCGTTCTGTAATTTTCTCACTCAAAACAGGCTTACCATCAATATTTGCAGCAATCCAATGATCTTCACTCCTGCCCCTTTGCTCCACTCTAAGATTTGAAATCCGGGCTAACATCTTTGCCATATCCATCAATTCATTTTTGGTAAAATGCAGTGATGAATCAGGTACTTCCAACCCATATCGTGTCGTAAATCCACAAAATATGACATCACCATTGGCTTCCGCTTTACAATCAAGCCAGCGTGGATGCACGACAACCCGTTCATTACTATCTAAAAGTCCACACATCCCATCGTTGTTTTTAAATAGTGTCAACCCTGGATGTATTTTAGCCTTCTCTTTTATAACCTCCAATTCCTGTTTTTCTTGTTTCCTGCTTTCTTTAGAAATACAATAATCCAACAAGGCCATATTCGTATCTTCAGTAATAACACGAATCGGATAAAATTTATCTTTAGACACTAATAAATCCCTTATACCTTTAACCGCCACTTGATAAACATCCAATAATTTATTATACGAAACATCGCCAAACCAATGTTTAGCAGTTCCGGTTCTATCTTCAATAACAAATTCCTCTGAACTAGACTTTTCCAAGTCCAATACAAAATTCAAATCATATATATAATCATCAGGTTTTAAAACAAAAGTAGCCTTAGCTTCACCGTCAATCAGAAGCTTACGGCTTACAATACCTGTCTTAGCGTCACGAGTCATTGGACCAGCAAAAGAGATTCTTCCAAAAGCATCAACCTTTCCATTTTGATACAAAAGACGTCTGCGAAATTCCGTCATGTATCCTAAATCTGTTTCTAAATTAATATCTTCTCCTACATCTGTAAACGGCAAGAAGATATTGCAATTATAATCTAAAGCTCCTAATTTGGATTTCTCTCCTAAAGTAGCCTTTACCAGATGATATCCATCATCTGAGATAAATTTTAAATCCCAAACGACATTCTCTCCTAATCCTTGTTCCTCTAACCAAGCAGGGTTATTCCTTCTATTTTCAAATTCTGTCGTAAAACGTTTGTTGAAAAAATCAGAATAGTTTTCAATAGGATACCCATTAAAATAATTACCAACGGCTACTAACTTACTTAATGACTCCGAATCTAAGCAATTATACACATAATCAAGCGCTTCATCAATATATTTACTATCTAACCGAACTGTTTTCTCCGATGGTCTGCATATCTCTATCGGCTTGTTGGTATCTTTATCATAGAAATCATTAAGAAGCAATTTATAAACCGCATCACATGACTCCTTGTCCGACATACGAAATTCAGAAACCATTTTTTGGGGCATTTCAGTCACATACAATATTTCTTTTTTCTGCATATCCGCAATTTCCTCTAACAATCTCCGATTGACACTTTCAATCTTTTCATTCACAATAGCCGTTGAACTTTTCACAGCCGCCATTACATTTTTAAGAAACTCTGGAGATTTTTCCAAGCTATCCAACCATGTTTTTATATATGCGCTATTTTCTTTCTTGATAGTTTTCAAATAACCATGTTTCCGCATAACTAAAGCACTGCCAAGTTCAGATAGTAGTTCTTCACCTTTATTTTCCGAAGTCCCCCAATAGTTATTATTGGAGTTATACCGATCCAGAAAGATGTTACTACCAGTTGAATGTATCATTTCTTGTAAAACTGCTCCATAAAATGCTTCTCCCTCATCAAAATGTTCCTTTCCAGGAAGTACAATCTCATTACAAGCTGGCGAATAATACGCTTCATATTTATCCCGCAAATAGATAGGACAAATCCAATCATCATTCATTAATATCTCATCTATTGCAGGAAATTTGTAGACATCGGCTGTTAGCTCCGGTGGTAGCGCCCTGTTTTCTTCTTTAAACTTGTTATACAACTCCGGGCGAACTTCCAGCATATTCGTTTGATCAACATTGAAGACGTTACATACTTGTTGTTTGGAGTACACTTTATATTCTGCTTGTTTTCCTTTGGATAGTTTCTTGTAATAATCATAATTTATTTTTGCTTTTGTATCACTATGTAC
>OGZI01003497.1_pt1 | contig 11005 bp, 9 predicted proteins | sample 1576711 | NCBI WGS metagenome assembly OGZI01 (sample SAMEA3541482, study PRJEB24748) | human gut metagenome | biome: human gut; feature: human-associated habitat; material: faeces | place: China | collected 2012
CGGTGGAGCTGCATGACAAAGTCATCGGGCATTATCTGAACATAAAACACTATCAATAAGTTGGAGTCATTACCTAGGTTCGAGTCTCACGCATCGGTGAGAATGCTATTCAATAACGCTGCATCTGCGGAATCTGAAAACTTCCTCGCAAAGATGCATTCGGATTTATTGATTTTATCAATATCGGTATTATCTAATATTCTCGGGTGATCGGGTCCTGTGTTCCAATCAATATATCTTAATGCATCGTTGGGTTTTGATGGATCGTGGTAAATATCACTTATACCAATAAACTTCAAAATAGTATGAAAAAAAACCTCATCCCCACAGAGTGATCTTTCAAATAAAGATAAAAACCAATCATTACCATTAACAAATGACATCACTTCGCAGACGGTTTTATGATTAAAAGAAAACCAGTTTGTCCCTTTATAAAAAACAACCCCCTTACTTACAGATGTGGCATACTCCTTATTAATAAATAAAAACTTGAACATTAGGAATAATTTTTTCTTTACCTTAGTTAGTAATGTTTTTTCCTTAGAAAAAAAATAACCAGGGTAATTATATTTAACTCGTTCTACTGGATCAACATAATTAGATCTTTCGTCTTGAAAGTGAATCAGGTTTTTATATCCAATCTCTGACAACAATAAATTCACTTTATTGTCACTCATGCATGGCAAGTCGTCTCCTGATAGAAAAAAAAGGTAATCAAAGCCAACAGCAATAGCTCTCTCTAGCAGCAGAAGGGTTGCCTTTATTTGACTGACTCCTCCCCAAGAAACATCAACTCGCTCATTTAATAAAGTTACATTATTTGATTCCAAGAACAAAAAATCGTCTAAATTAAATTTACCATCCACGTGAATTAATATTTCATTATTTTTAAAAGATGATAGGTAATTAATCGTCATTTTTAACGGTGCCGTGACCTTATGACATGTAATGCAAAATATTTTTCTCATTTATTTCTTTTCCTGTTCCATGTAGATCTACTTATACCAAAATCAGACCATGGGCGCTGCTCTTCATAGCTTCCTGAGCGCCTAGATTTTCCAGATAAAACACCTCTTTCTCGTTGTTTTTCTTTCGAGTGAGTAGCTCTTACGTAATCATTAAATGATTCCGGTAATGCTGTCAACCTGTTGATGACTATTTTAATCTGTAGTCATTCAATCCTTGTAACATCAGGATGATCCTGGTGTCAGTGAAAATACGAAATCAACACGTTGGTATCATTACCCACCTGTGAACTGACGTCGGCATTTTGAATCTCACTTCGGCGTGCCCCCTCCGAATGGCGCAAAACATTTCGTGGTATGGCATGATAGCACCCGAAGAGAGTCAATTCAGGGTGGTAAATGTGAAACCAGTAACGCTATACGATGTCGCAGAGTATGCCGGTGTCTCTTATCAGACCGTTTCCCGCGTGGTGAACCAGGCCAGCCACGTCTCTGCGAAAACGCGGGAAAAGGTGGAAGCGGCGATGGCGCAGCTGAACTACATTCCCAACCGCGTGGCACAACAACTGGCGGGCAAACAGTCGTTGCTGATTGGCGTTGCTACCTCCAGTCTGGCCCTGCACGCGCCGTCGCAAATTGTCGCGGCGATTAAATCTCGCGCCGATCAACTGGGTGCCAGCGTGGTGGTGTCGATGGTAGAACGAAGCGGCGTCGAAGCCTGTAAAGCGGCGGTGCACAATCTTCTCGCGCAACGCGTCAGTGGGCTGATCATTAACTATCCGCTGGATGACCAGGATGCCATTGCTGTGGAAGCTGCCTGCGCTAATGTTCCGGCGTTATTTCTTGATGTCTCTGACCAGACTCCCATCAACAGTATTATTTTCTCCCATGAAGACGGTACGCGACTGGGCGTGGAGCATCTGGTCGCATTGGGTCACCAGCAAATCGCGCTGTTAGCGGGCCCATTAAGTTCTGTCTCGGCGCGTCTGCGTCTGGCGGGCTGGCATAAATATCTCACTCGCAATCAAATTCATCCGATAGCGGAACGGGAAGGCGACTGGAGTGCCATGTCCGGTTTTCAACAAACCATGCAAATGCTAAATGAGGGCATCGTTCCCACTGCGATGCTGGTTGCCAACGATCAGATGGCGCTGGGCGCAATGCGCGCCATTACCGAGTCCGGGTTGCGCGTTGGTGCGGATATCTCGGTAGTGGGATACGACGATACCGAAGACAGCTCGTGTTATATCCCGCCGTTAACCACCATCAAACAGGATTTTCGCCTGCTGGGGCAAACCAGCGTGGACCGCTTGCTGAAACTCTCTCAGGGCCAGGCGGTGAAGAGCAATCAGCTGTTGCCCGTCTCACTGGTGAAAAGAAAAACCACCCTACCGCCCAATACGCAAACCACCTCTCCCCGCACGTTGGCAGATTCCTTAATGCAGCTGGCACGACAAGTTTCCCGACTTGAAAGCGGGCAGTGAGCGCAACGCAATTAATGTGAGTCAGCTCACTCATTAGGCACCCCAGGCTTTACACTCTATGTGTCCGGCTCGTATGTTATGCGAAAATGTGAGCGGATAACAATTCACGCAGGATACAACTATGACAATGATTACGGATTCACTGGCCGTCGTATTACAACGTCGTGACTGGGAAAACCCTGGCGTTACCCAACTTAATCGCCTTGCGGCACATCCCCCTTTCGCCAGCTGGCGTAATAGCGAAGAGGCTCGCACCGATCGCCCTTCCCAAGAGTCGCGCAGCCTGAATGGTGAATGGCGCTTTGCCTGGTTTCCGGCACCAGAAGCGGTACCAGAAAGCTGGCTGGAGCGCGATCTTCCTGACGCCGATACTGTCATCGTCCCCTCAAACTGGCAGATGCACGGTTACGATGCGCCTATCTACACCAACGTGACCTATCCCATTGCGGTCAATCCGCCGTATGTTCCCACGGAGAATCCGACGGGTTGTTACTCGCTCACATTTAATATTGATGAAAGCTGGCTACAGGAAGGCCAGACGCGAATTATTTTTGATGGTGTTAACTCGGCGTTTCATTTGTGGTGCAACGGGCGCTGGGTCGGTTACGGACAGGACAGTCGTTTGCCGTCTGAATTTGACCTGAGCGCATTTTTACACGCCGGAGAAAACCGCCTCGCGGTGATGGTGCTGCGCTGGAGTGACGGCAGTTATCTGGAAGATCAGGATATGTGGCGGATGAGCGGCATTTTCCGTGACGTCTCGTTGCTGCATAAACCGAGCACGCAAATCAGCGATTTCCATGTAGCCACTCACTTTAATGATGATTTCAGCCGCGCTGTACTGGAGGCAGACGTTCAGATGTACGGCGAGCTGCGCGATGAGCTGCGGGTGACGGTTTCTTTGTGGCAGGGTGAAACGCAGGTCGCCAGCGGCACCGCGCCTTTCGGCGGTGAAATTATCGATGAGCGTGGTGGTTATGCCGATCACGTCACCCTACGTCTGAACGTCGAAAACCCGAAACTGTGGAGCGCCGAAATCCCGAATCTCTATCGTGCGGTGGTTGAACTGCACACCGCCGACGGCACGCTGATTGAAGCAGAAGCCTGCGATGTCGGTTTCCGCGAGGTGCGGATTGAAAATGGTCTGCTGCTGCTGAACGGCAAGCCGTTGCTGATTCGCGGCGTTAACCGTCACGAGCATCATCCTCTGCATGGTCAGGTCATGGATGAGCAGACGATGGTGCAGGATATCCTGCTGATGAAGCAGAACAACTTTAACGCCGTGCGCTGTTCGCATTATCCGAACCATCCGCTGTGGTACACGCTGTGCGACCACTACGGCCTGTATGTGGTGGATGAAGCCAACATTGAAACCCACGGCATGGTGCCAATGAATCGTCTGACCGATGATCCGCGCTGGCTACCCGCGATGAGCGAACGCGTAACGCGAATGGTGCAGCGCGATCGTAATCACCCGAGTGTGATCATCTGGTCGCTGGGGAATGAATCAGGCCACGGCGCTAATCACGACGCACTCTATCGCTGGATCAAATCTGTCGATCCTTCCCGCCCGGTACAGTATGAAGGCGGCGGAGCCGACACCTTCGCAACCGATATTATTTGCCCGATGTACGCGCGCGTGGATGAAGACCAGCCCTTCCCGGCTGTGCCGAAATGGTCCATCAAAAAATGGCTTTCGTTGCCTGGAGAGACGCGCCCGCTGATCCTTTGCGAATACGCCCACGCGATGGGTAACAGTCTTGGCGGCTTCGCTAAATACTGGCAGGCGTTTCGTCAGTACCCCCGTTTACAGGGCGGCTTCGTCTGGGACTGGGTGGATCAGTCGCTGATTAAATATGATGAAAATGGCAATCCGTGGTCGGCTTACGGCGGTGATTTTGGCGATACGCCGAATGATCGCCAGTTCTGCATGAACGGTCTGGTCTTTGCCGACCGCACGCCGCATCCGGCGCTGACGGAAGCAAAACACCAGCAGCAGTTTTTCCAGTTCCGTTTATCCGGGCAAACCATCGAAGTGACCAGCGAATACCTGTTCCGTCATAGCGATAACGAGCTCCTGCACTGGATGGTGGCGCTGGATGGCAAGCCGCTGGCAAGCGGTGAAGTGCCTCTGGATGTCGCTCCACAAGGTAAACAGTTGATTGAACTGCCTGGACTACCGCAGCCGAAGAGCGCCGGACAACTCTGGCTAACGGTTCACGTAGTGCAACCGAACGCGACCACATGGTCAGCAGCCGGGCACATCAGCGCCTGGCAGCAATGGCGTCTGGCGGAAAACCTCAGCGTGACACTCCCCTCCGCGCCCCACGCCATCCCGCAACTGACCACCAGCGAAACGGATTTTTGCATCGAGCTGGATAATAAGCGTTGGCAATTTAACCGCCAGTCAGGCTTTCTTTCACAGATGTGGATTGGCGATAAAAAACAACTGCTGACGCCGCTGCGCGATCAGTTCACCCGCGCACCGCTGGATAACGACATTGGCGTAAGTGAAGCGACCCGCATTGACCCTAACGCCTGGGTCGAACGCTGGAAGGCGGCGGGCCATTACCAGGCCGAAGCAGCGTTGTTGCAGTGCACGGCAGATACGCTTGCCGACGCGGTGCTGATTACCACGGTCCACGCGTGGCAGCATCAGGGGAAAACCTTATTTATCAGCCGGAAAACCTACCGGATTGATGGAAGTGGTCAAATGGCGATTACCGTTGATGTTGAAGTGGCGAGCAATACGCCACATCCGGCGCGGATTGGCCTGACCTGCCAGCTGGCGCAGGTAGCAGAGCGGGTAAACTGGCTCGGATTAGGGCCGCAAGAAAACTATCCCGACCGCCTTACTGCGGCCTGTTTTGACCGCTGGGATCTGCCATTGTCAGACATGTATACCCCGTACGTCTTCCCGAGCGAAAACGGTCTGCGCTGCGGGACGCGCGAATTGAATTATGGCCCACACCAGTGGCGCGGCGACTTCCAGTTCAACATCAGCCGCTACAGTCAACAGCAACTGATGGAAACCAGCCATCGCCATCTGCTGCACGCGGAAGAAGGCACATGGCTGAATATCGACGGTTTCCATATGGGGATTGGTGGCGACGACTCCTGGAGCCCGTCAGTGTCGGCGGAATTCCACCTTAGCGCCGGTAGCTACCATTACCAGTTGCTCTGGTGTCAAAAATAATAATAACCGGGCAGGCCATGTCTGCCCGTATTTCGCGTAAGGAAATCCATTATGTACTATTTAAAAAACACAAACTTTTGGATGTTCGGTTTATTCTTTTTCTTTTACTTTTTTATCATGGGAGCCTACTTCCCGTTTTTCCCGATTTGGCTACATGACATCAACCATATCAGCAAAAGTGATACGGGTATTATTTTTGCCGCTATTTCTCTGTTCTCGCTATTATTCCAACCGCTGTTTGGTCTGCTTTCTGACAAACTCGGGCTGCGCAAATACCTGCTGTGGATTATTACCGGCATGTTAGTGATGTTTGCGCCGTTCTTTATTTTTATCTTCGGGCCACTGTTACAATACAACATTTTAGTAGGATCGATTGTTGGTGGTATTTATCTAGGCTTTTGTTTTAACGCCGGTGCGCCAGCAGTAGAGGCATTTATCGAGAAAGTCAGCCGTCGCAGTAATTTCGAATTTGGTCGCGCGCGGATGTTTGGCTGTGTTGGCTGGGCGCTGTGTGCCTCGATTGTCGGCATCATGTTCACCATCAATAATCAGTTTGTTTTCTGGCTGGGTTCTGGCTGTGCATTCATCCTCGCCGTTTTACTCTTTTTCGCCAAAACGGATGCGCCCTCTTCTGCCACGGTTGCCAATGCGGTAGGTGCCAACCATTCGGCATTTAGCCTTAAGCTGGCGCTGGAACTGTTCAGACAGCCAAAACTGTGGTTTTTGTCACTGTATGTTATTGGCGTTTCCTGCACCTACGATGTTTTTGACCAACAGTTTGCTAATTTCTTTACTTCGTTCTTTGCTACCGGTGAACAGGGTACGCGGGTATTTGGCTACGTAACGACAATGGGCGAATTACTTAACGCCTCGATTATGTTTTTTGCGCCACTGATCATTAATCGCATCGGTGGGAAAAACGCCCTGCTGCTGGCTGGCACTATTATGTCAGTACGTATTATTGGCTCATCGTTCGCTACCTCAGCACTGGAAGTGGTTATTCTGAAAACGCTGCATATGTTTGAAGTACCGTTCCTGCTGGTGGGCTGCTTTAAATATATTACCAGCCAGTTTGAAGTGCGTTTTTCAGCGACGATTTATCTGGTCTGTTTCTGCTTCTTTAAGCAACTGGCGATGATTTTTATGTCTATTCTGGCGGGCAATATGTATGAAAGCATCGGTTTCCAGGGCGCTTACCTGGTGCTGGGTCTGGTGGCGCTGGGCTTCACCTTAATTTCCGTGTTCACGCTTAGCGGCCCCGGCCCACTTTCCCTGCTGCGTCGCTAGGTGAATGAAGTCGCTTAAGAAATTAATGTCGGATACGGCGCGAGCGCCTTATCCGACCAACTTATCAGGACGGAATGTTAAAAATGAACATGTCGATGACAGAAAAAATAAAAGCAGGCAAGCTATTTACCGATATGTGCGAAGGCTTACCTGAAAAAAGACTTCGTGGAAAAACGTTAATGTATGAGTTTAATCACTCGCATCCATCAGAATTTGAAAAAAGGGAAAGTCTGATTAAAGAAATGTTTGCCACGGTAGGGGAAAACGCCTGGGTAGAACCCCCCGTCTATTTCTCTTACGGTTCCAACATCCATATAGGCCGCAATTTTTATGCAAATTTCAATTTAACCATTGTCGACGACTACACGGTAACGATCGGTGATAACGTACTGATTGCACCCAACGTTACTCTTTCCGTTACGGGACACCCGGTACACCATGAATTGAGAAAAAACGGAGAAATGTACTCTTTTCCGATAACGATTGGCAATAACGTCTGGATCGGAAGTCATGTGGTTATTAATCCAGGCGTCACCATCGGGGATAATTCTGTTATTGGCGCGGGTAGTGTCGTCACAAAAGACATTCCACCAAACGTCGTGGCTGCTGGCGTTCCTTGTCGGGTTATTCGCGAAATAAACGACCGGGATAAGCAATATTATTTCAAAGATTTTAAAGTTGAGTCTTCAGTTTAAATAAGCAAAATTGCCTGATGCGCTCCGCTTATCAGGCCTACAATTTCAGAGATCTACGTAGGCCGGATAAGGTGTTCTGAACTGCACCCCAAATGTTGGACATAATCTGACATCTGAAGGTGCAGTTTATGAAACATTCATTTGAAGTAAAACTTGCCGCTGTAAATCATTACCTGGCTGGTCATGCAGGCATCATTTCTACGGCAAAACTCTTTCAACTTTCTCACACCAGCCTCTCACACTGGATTAATCTTTTTCTTCTTCACGGTCCTCGGGCACTGGATTGCAGACACAAGCGTAGCTATTCTCCTGAAGATAAACTTTGCGTGGTTCTTTATGCTCTCGGGCATTCTGAGTCTCTACCCCGGGTAGCTGCCCGGTTTAACATTCCCAGCCACAACACGGTTAAAAACTGGATAAAAGGCTACCGCAAATCTGGTAATGAGGCCTTTATCAGGCGCAGGAAGGAGAAAAGCATGACCCGTTCTGATGATACCCATGAAAACGAGGCAAACATGACGCCGGAAGAGATGAAGAATGAGCTGCGTTATCTTCGCGCAGAAAATGCATATCTGAAAGCCATGCAGGAGCATCTTCTGGAAAAAAAGCGCCAGGAGCTGGAGAAAAAACGAAAGTCATCCAGAGCCTGAGGTACGGACACTGCCAGTCTGACCTGTTAAAGGCCGCAGGGCTGGCCAGAAGCACGCTGTACTACCAGCTGTCACTGCAGAAGGCTAAGGACAAGTATGCTGATGTGAAACAGCTCATAGCCTCCATCTTCCATGAACACCGGGGATGTTATGGGTACCGGCGGATCCATTGTGAGCTTCAGAAAAGAGGTCTTAAGTTCAGTGGCAAAACGGTGAGAAAACTGATGCAACAGCTCGGCCTGAAGTCTCCTGTGCGCCTGAAGAAATACCGGTCTTACCGGGGAAATATGGGACTCGCTGCAGAAAATATCCTTCAGCGACAGTTCAAAGCGGAAGCTCCCTGTGAGAAATGGGTGACAGATATCACCGAATTCAGGGCTGGCGGACAAAAACTGTACCTGTCCCCGATACTTGATTTGTTTAACGGGGAAATCGTGGCGTGGGAAACGGCCTGCAGGCCTACAGAGGAGCTGGTGAAGCGGATGTTAAATAAGGGTCTGGAAAGCCTTGCTGAAGGGGAGAAACCGCTGCTCCACAGTGATCAAGGATGGCATTACCGGATAAAAAGTTATCAGTCCGCCCTGGCGGACAGAGGGTTAGTGCAGAGCATGTCGCGCAAGGGCAACTGCCTTGATAATGCGGTAATGGAGAACTTCTTTGGTCACCTGAAAGAAGAAATGTACTATCGCCGGGACTACAGAAATGTAGAAGAGCTGGAAAATGCCGTTAACGAATACATAACTTACTGGAATCAAAAAAGAATAAAACTCAGTCTTGGGGGACTCAGCCCGGTAGAATACCGGACTGAGTATCAAAAAGCCGGTTAACTGAAACTGTCCAGGTTTTGGGGTTCAGTTCATGCCGCATCTTATCCGACCTTGTATTATCCCTCCAGTGCAGAGAAAATCGGCCAGTTTTCTCTGCCTGCAGTCCGCATGCCGTATCCGGCCTTGGGTTCTAACCTGTATGGTAGATTTATGCGGCGGACTGCCTTTCTCCCGAAGTGATAAACCGGACAGTATCATAGACCGGTTTTCCCGGTAATCCGTATTTGCAAGGTTGGTTTCACTATGGAACATGAACTTCATTATATCGGTATCGACACCGCTAAAGAGAAACTGGATGTCGATGTGTTGCGTCCTGATGGTCGTCATCGCACCAAAAAATTCGCTAACACCACTAAAGGGCACGATGAGCTGGTGAGTTGGCTGAAATGTCACAAGATTGACCATGCGCATATCTGCATCGAAGCGACCGGCACCTATATGGAACCTGTCGCAGAGTGCCTTTACGATGCTGGCTACATAGTGTCAGTCATTAATCCTGCACTGGGTAAAGCTTTCGCTCAGAGTGAAGGACTGCGTAACAAGACTGATACCGTGGATGCCGCATGCTGGCAGAGTTCTGTCGTCAGAAGCGCCCTGCAGCCTGGGAAGCGCATCACCCGCTTGAACGCGCGTTGCATGCCCTGGTAGTACGCCACCAGGCGCTGACAGATATGCACAGGCAGGAACTGAAACGCACTGAAACGGCGCGGGAAGTCCAGAGGCCGAGCATTGATGCTCACCTTCTGTGGCTTGAAGCAGAGCTGAAGCGTCTTGAGAAGCAGATAAAAGACCTGACAGACGATGATCCGGATATGAAACACCGCAGGAAACTGCTGGAAAGCATCCCGGGTATCGGAGAGAAAACATCTGCGGTATTGCTGGCTTACATGGTCTGAAGGACCGTTTTGCCCATGCCAGACAGTTCGCCGCTTTTGCGGGTCTGACACCACGGCGTTATGAATCAGGCAGTAGTGTGAGAGGGGCAAGCCGGTTGAGTAAAGCCGGTGTCAACGACGGATGAAAAGTGATCCACTTATATCTCCACCAACGGCCCAATATTGATCCACCGTTTTACTCAGGATTAGCTTCTGCTATAACCCCGGCCTTTCGTTTCTGTCTGAGTCGATAGCTTTCTCCTTTGATTTGAACGACATGTGAGTGGTGTAAGATACGGTCCAGCATCGCTGAGGTCAGTGCTGCATCACCGGCGAACGTTTGATCCCACTGCCCGAACGGCAGATTGGATGTCAGGATCATTGCGCTCTTTTCGTAACGTTTAGCGATGACCTGGAAGAACAGCTTTGCTTCTTCCTGACTGAACGGCAGATAGCCTATTTCATCAATGATGAGCAGGCGGGGGGCCATTACTCCACGCTGAAGCGTCGTTTTATAACGGCCCTGACGTTGTGCCGTAGATAACTGAAGTAACAGATCTGCTGCTGTTGTGAAGCGAACTTTGATACCTGCACGGACTGCTTCATAGCCCATCGCTATTGCCAGATGGGTTTTCCCCACACCTGATGGCCCCAGTAATACGATATTTTCATTACGTTCTATGAAGCTGAGTGAGCGTAACGACTGGAGTTGCTTCTGCGGTGCTCCGGTGGCGAATGTGAAGTCATACTCTTCGAACGTTTTCACCGCCGGGAAGGCTGCCATTCGGGTATACATCGCCTGTTTACGTTGATGACGTGCCAGTTTTTCTTCATGAAGCAGATGCTCCAGGAAGTCCATATAACTCCATTCCTGGTCTACTGCCTGTTGTGACAGCGCAGGCGCTGCGCTTATAAGGCTTTCCAGTTGCAACTGCCCGGCGAGCGCCATCAGTCGTTGATGTTGCAGTTCCATCATCACGCCACTCCTCTGCAGAATGAGTCGTAGATGGAGAGTGGATGATGCAG
>OGZI01003498.1_pt1 | contig 11005 bp, 10 predicted proteins | sample 1576711 | NCBI WGS metagenome assembly OGZI01 (sample SAMEA3541482, study PRJEB24748) | human gut metagenome | biome: human gut; feature: human-associated habitat; material: faeces | place: China | collected 2012
TTAAAAACCCACTGTATGACTGGAATGTCAGGTGCCGTTAAAAATATGTTTGGCGTTGTTCCCGGACTGATGAAACCGGAACTGCACTGCCGATTTCCTGACAAAAAAGAATTCAGCGAAATGCTGGTAGATTTATGCGAGGCCGTACGTCCGCATATTGCGATTATGGACGCTGTTATGGGTATGGAAGGCAACGGCCCTTCCGGCGGAAAACCAAGGTTTATCGGAACCTTAATCGGCGGAATCAATCCTTATGCGGTAGATATGGTCTGCGCCTCTATAATCTCGTTAAAACCTTCAGACATTTTTATGCTTGCTTCTGCTATGGAACGCGGCCTTTGTCCAAAAACTGTAGAAGAAATAGAAATTCTGGGTTTACCATTAAGCGATACTGTTATCTCTGATTTCCTGCCGCCCCAATCGAAATCAAGCGATTTTATTCAATATTTGCCTTCTTTTTTGAGACCACTGGCGGCAAAAATCGCCACACCTGTACCTAAAATTCGCACCGGCAAATGTATTGGCTGCGGTAAATGTGCTGAAAGTTGTCCTCAACATACCATTGAAGTCAAGCATAAAAAAGCTTATATTATATATGACAATTGTATTCGCTGCTATTGCTGTCACGAAATGTGTCCGGAACACATTATAGATATTAAACGGCTTGCATTATTTAATTTATAACAGGAGGTGGATTATGTCATTTCCCCAAACCCTTACGCTGAAAGCATTTGCCAAAATTAATTTATCATTGGATATTACGGGAATACTGGAAAACGGATATCATCAATTGGAAATGATTATGCAATCCGTATCGTTGCACGATAAAGTAACCATTACAACTTCAGATGCATCACAAGGAATTTCTCTTTCTTGTTCTGTACCTTCTCTTTGTCCAAATGAACAAAATACCGCTTATAAAGCTGCAAATTTATTTTTTAAACAGTGCGGAATCCGTCCTGCTGTTTCCATTCATATTGAAAAACAGATTCCCAGTCAGGCAGGTTTGGCCGGAGGAAGCGCGGATGCAGCCGCTGTACTGCATGGATTAAATCAGCTGTTTCAAACCAATTTGACACAGAAGCAACTGTGTGAAATCGGCGTACAAATCGGTGCGGATGTTCCATTTTGTATTTGCGGCGGTACTATGCTTGCCACCGGAATTGGCGAGAATCTCTCACCGCTTCCTGCCCTTCCGCCCTGTTATATTGTCATTTGCAAGCCTTCCGTTTCGGTCAGCACACAAGAAGCATACCAAAAAGCAGATAACTGCATTATCTTGCACCGTCCCGATACGCAAATCTTATGTAATGCATTGAAAGAACAGAATTTGTCCGCTGTCTCTCAAAACATGAAAAACGTATTCCAAGAAGCTATGGCCCTTGAAGATGTTCATATAATTACAGAGCTTATGATACAAAACAATGCGCTTGGCGCTTGTATGAGTGGCAGCGGTTCCGCAGTATTCGGAATTTTTGAAACAGAACAGAAGGCGCTTTTTTGTTCTAATATCCTAAAACAAACATTCCATCATGTATTTATTTGCAAACCTACTAAACATGGCGTTAAAAGTCAATCATAGAAGGAGAACATATAAAAATATGAAAATGAAAACCAAACGTATAATTTCTATCTTTGTTGTGATGATATGTATGGTTATCTTTACTGTACCGACAATGGCAATGCAAATTTTTGTAAAAACTTTGACAGGCAAACATATTACATTGGAGGTAGAACCAACGGACAGAATTGAAGATGTAAAAGCAAAAATTCAAGAGAAAGAAGGCATTCCTCCTGACCAGCAAAAATTGATTTTTGCCGGAAAACAATTGGAAGACGGAAATACACTTCAAGATTACAGCATCCAAAAAGACAGTACACTGCATCTTGTATTGAAAATAACACATCACTTTTCAGATGAGTGGTCCTATGACGAAACTTATCATTTTCATATCTGTTTGGACGAAAACTGTACCGAGGTCAGTGATTCCGCTTCTCATGTTATGACTGATTCCATCATTTCGCCAACACACTTTGAACAAGGATTTACAGAACATACCTGTACTATATGTGATTACAGCTACACAGACAGTATCACGGAAGTTGTCCCTCATGCGTTTGGAACATGGCAGATACACGATTCTCAAACACATTACAAGACCTGTGATTGTGGAGAAACCATTACAGAAAATCATAGTTGGGATGAAGGCAGTATTACAACGGAACCAACGATTGATTCTGAAGGCATCAAAACCTTTACCTGCACACAGTGCGGGGCAATTGATACACAAACACTCGAATCTCTTTCCATTCCAGAAAACAAAAGTGAGGAAAAAACTCCTTCTTTGGAAAGTCCCAAAACAGGTGAAACCCGCAATGCCAATATTATCATTGTTATGTGCACCGCTTCCGTTGTGCTTTGTTTCCTTGTTGTGATAAAAAAATCTATCAAAAAAATAAAATAAAAAACAAAAAGCCATTCCTTTCAATAGGAGCGGCTTTTTTTATTTTATGTAAACTTGTCTTATAGGATTCATTGAAAAAATTTAAAATTTCGTATATTTTTGTTAAAAAAGAGCACTCTATATTAAGATTTCATTTTTGTCACCCAAGTTTAAAGAAAGGTGTGAGCAAATGTTTATTATAGACTGTATTATGTTAGTTCTGCTAATTATTGGCGGAATTAACTGGGGTTCCATTGGCATCTTCCAATTTGATATTGTTGGCTTCCTGTTTGGAGGACAAGGTGCCATTGTAAGCCGAATTGTATTCTGCTTGGTAGCTATTGCAGCCATCTGGTGTATTTCTTTCTTGTTCAGAGAACATTCTCCTTTGGACAGACCAAAACACCGCGATCATGATACAAAGCATACAGATGTAGGCGTTCCCCACCATCGCTAAAAAAAGCTCCCTACACCAATAATGGTGTAGGGAGCTTTTTCATTAAAGATTTGCATATTGCATTGCTTCTAAAATACTTCTTGTATCGCGCGCAATCACCAATTCTTCATTGGTTGGAATGACGTATACGTCTACCGTTGAGTTTTCTGTTGTAATTTTACCTTCATTGCCGCGAGTCATTTTTTCATTTAAATTAATATCAGGAGTAACACCTAAATATTTTAAAGACTCACATACTCTTTGGCGTACAATGACATGGTTTTCTCCCAAACCTGCTGTAAATACAATGGCATCAACGCCATTCATGGCAGCCGCAAACGCACCGATATATTTTACAATTTGGTATACCAACATTTCCTGTGCCAAAACAGCTCTTGGATTGCCCTCTACTACTGCCTGTGCAACGTCACGAGCATCGCTGGACACACCTGAAACACCCAGCAAACCGGATTTTTTATTTAAAATATTGTCCATTTCTTTTGGCGTTAAATTCTCTTTTTCCATGATGAAGGTTACAACGGAAGGGTCCAGCGTGCCGGAGCGGGTACCCATCATAAAACCATCCAATGGAGTTAAACCCATAGTGGTATCCAAAACATGTCCGTCCTGTACAGCTGTAATGGAAGAGCCGTTACCTAAATGACAGGTAATCAGTTTTAATTTATCAATCGGTTTCCCCATAATTTCCGCACAGCGATGGCTGACATATTTATGGGAAGTTCCATGGAAACCATAGCGGCGTACAGCATATTTCTCATAATATTCATAAGGAATTGCAAATGTATAAGATTTTGGTGGCATTGTAGAATGGAAGGCTGTATCAAATACGGCAACCTGAGGAACCTCTGTACCAAAAACGTCTTGGCATGCACGAATTCCTTGCACATGAGCAGGATTATGTAGCGGTGCCAAAGGATTTAGTGATTCAATGCCTTTTAGTACATCATCTGTAATTAAAACAGATTTACTGAAAATAGAACCACCTTGCACAACACGATGTCCAATGGCAGCAACTTCATTTAAACTTTGAATAACGCCTACTTCGTCGTCAATCAAAGCGTCTTTTACCAATTGGAATGCCTGTGTATGATCTTCCATATCTGTGGTTAGATTTTTCTCTCTTCCGTCAAATGTTTTATGTGAAAAAATACCGTCATTCATTCCGATACGTTCACAAATACCTTTTGCAGCAACGGATTCATTTTCCATATCAATCAATTGATATTTCAGAGAAGAACTACCTGCATTAATGACCAAAATTTTCATTGTTTTTCCCCCTATAGGTTAATTAACTATTGAATCTAAGTCAGGAATCATATACACTATACTATATTATAAACAATAATAAAATTCAAGGATTTTTGATTAAAAAATGACGCAAAATTTTAAAATTTCTGGTATAATTTCCGAATTTAATCCTTATCATCTGGGGCATCAATCACTCATTGTGCAAACTAGACAAGCCGGGGCAACTCATATTGTAGCAATTATGAGTGGAAATTTTGTACAAAGAGGAGAGCCTGCCTGTTTTGATAAATGGGTACGTACAAAAACGGCTTTAAGCGCAGGTGTCGATTTGGTGATTGAACTACCGCTTCCATGGGTTGTTGCAGGCGCAGAAACATTTGCTGCAGGAGGTGTATCCATTGTTAATGCATTGGGGTGTGTTCATCAACTAAGTTTTGGCAGCGAATGCGGCGATATTGAAGCGCTGTCTGCGGTTGCTGACATATTAAGAACAGAACAATTTTCTCAAGCACTACAAGTTGAGCTGCAAAAAGGAGTCACTTTTGCGTCTGCACGCCAGGCGGCTTTGTTGTCTCTTACAAATCAGAAGACCGCTTCTTTATTGGAACATCCAAATAATATTCTTGCCATTGCTTATTGTAACGCATTAAAAGATATCAATTCGACAATTCGTCCATTTACCATAAAAAGAATCGGTGCTTCACATCATGACATTTCACTTCCGCCAAAAAAAATTGCATCTGCCTCCCAAATTCGACGTATGATGGAACAAAATCAGGAGTATGCTACTTATATTCCAAAAGAAACTTATCCATATTTGGCAAGTGCAATTCAAAATAAAACAGCTCCTGCTTCTATACAACGCTTAGAAAGAGCAATTCTGGCAAAATTAAGAACAATGACATTGCAAGAATTTGCAAATTTACCTGACGTTTCCGAAGGGTTGGAGCATAGACTATATAAAGCGGCAAAAACAGCTGTCTCATTAACCGATTTTTATGCATACGTAAAAACAAAACGTTATACGCATGCGCGTATTCGCCGTATTACACTTTGTGCATTTTTAAATATACAGGCAGCTTATACGCAAACGCCTCCTCCATATTTGCATGTGCTGGGTTTTAACCAAAAAGGAAAAGAACTGCTGTCCCTTATAAAACAAACAGCTTCCTTGCCAATCATTACTCAGTACAATCAATTGAGAAAGTTATCACCGTACGCAAAAACACTGTTTGAATTGGAAACAACTGCGACGGATTTATATGGATTATCCACTCCGCAGGTGCAACCCTGTGGCAAAGAATTCACACAAGGTATTGTAACCGCGTTATGCAACGAAAGGTGATTCACTATGACTAATATCAAAGAAATCAACTATGAAAATTATGGTTCTTGCATTTCAATGAGCAATCAGACCATTGAAATGATTGTTACGGTAGAAAAAGGTCCTCGTATTGTATATTTAGGCTTTATCGGCGAAGAAAATGTTTTATTTCAAGACAAAGAGCAAAAACACTTCTTTCTAAACAATGAAATTTCTCAAATATGCGGACAAACAGCGTATCATTATCTATATGGAGGACACCGCTTTTATTTAAGTCCGTCCCATTTGCCGGAAGCACGCTATCCTGACAACGAAGCTGTTGTGTACAGCATGGATGACGACGGCGTTCTTTTCCAAGCTCCCACACAAAAAACTTCAGGTCTTCAATTATCCTATAAAATTATGTTAGGAGAAACAGGTTCTGACTTTATGATTGTGCATACTGCTGCCAATCATTCCGCTGATACACAGCGTGTAGCTTTGTGTACCAGCACTATGGTAAAACCGGGCGGATTTGCTGTACTGCCTCAAAACCAAGGCAATGAATTCTTTGTAGCAGACCGCGTTTATGTATACTGGCCTTTTACAAGACTGCACGACCCACGGTTTGATATGCACAGTGATTTTATGACTGTCCAACAAGACGCATCAATGGATTATCCTTTTAAAATAGGATACAACAATATGCAAGGTTGGATTTCATACGTAAACGGCAATACTGTACTGTCGAAACGATATGTACATGATGCAAAAGCAGTTTACCCTGACAATGATGCTTCCAGCCAAGTTTACTGCAGTAAAGATTTCTTGGAATTAACAGTACAAAGTCCTTTGTATCGCATTGAACCGGAAGATACCGTAAAACATGTGGAAAACTTTTCTTTATTCCACACAACAATTACAGAAAAGCCAAACAATAACGAAGCATATCAAACGTTTCTTGAAACACTGGCATAAAAAAGAAGCTGTCATCTGAAAAGATGACAGCTTCTTTTTTATTGGTTTTCTTGCTCAATCGCAGCAATTTGGTCAATTCTTCTTTGGTGGCGTCCGCCTTCAAATTCTGTGGTTAAAAATATCTTTGTAAACTCGACAGCATCTTTTTCTGTAATGACACGGCCGCCCATGCAAAGGATATTTGCATCGTTATGCTCGCGTGTTGCTTTTGCACAGAATGCATTGGTTACCACAGCCGCACGGATTCCTTTTACTTTATTGGCTGCAATGGAAATGCCGATTCCGGTACCGCAGCAAAGAATGCCTTTTTCCGCCTCTCCGTTTGCAACCGCATGTGCTACTTGCTCTGCAATCGGCGCATAGTCTACAGAATCTTCACTGTAGGTTCCAAAATCATGGTATGCAATATTTTCTTGCTCCAAATAGGCTTTGATTGCTTCTTTCAACAAAAAACCGCCATGGTCTGCTCCCAACGCTATCATGTTGTACCCTCCAACTTCTTTTTTAACTCACGTTCTGCTTGCGGCAACCGTAAATAAACGGGTGCCAATTGTTCTGCTGTTACTGTGCAGTCCTCTTGTTTTAAATGCAGGGCAGCACATTGTGCCACTCCCACTGCACGCTGATATTGTAAATGTTCGGCAACAAGCCGTACCTGCAATGGCTGAAACGCTTCCGATTCATAACATAGTTTTGCACCATCCCCAACCAAATATATGGTTTCATTGGAATATTGTTGCAAAGATTCCGCCAAATCGCTGATTGCAACCGCACAATCGTCACAAATGCGTTCCACTTCAATTCCGTTCACACGAAACAAAGCATGATAAACTTGCTGGCATCTTGCATCCATCACTGCGCATATAATGCCGTTTAACATAGAAAGCGGATACGCCATTGCTTCTAACGTGGATACACCAATGCAAGGCTTATTTTGTGCAAATGCCATTCCTTTTACACATGCCACACCAATGCGCACTCCCGTAAAAGAGCCGGGCCCCGCAGAAACAGCAAATAAATCCATTTCCTCCAAACTTGTTTTTGTTTGGATTAACACTTGCTGAACCATAGGCATCAGTGTTTGGCTGTGTGTCTGCTTTGTATTGATAAAAAATTCACCCAATACTTTATCATCATCTAAAACAGCTGCCGAAGCCGATACCGCTGAGGAATCCAGCGCCAGTATTTTCATAAGTTGCCTCCCTCTACGGTAAATATCCGTTCATTTTCATGCGCGCCAAGCGCAATTTGAATTTTAATGCAATCCTTTGGCAAAGCTTCTTCTATATTTTCGCTCCATTCTATCACCAAAACAGCGTCTGTTTCCAAATAGTCATAAAAGCCTGTGGAGTACAAATCATCCCAACTCTCCACACGAAACATATCAAAGTGATAGACCGTCAATCTTCCTGTGTATTCATGTACCAAAGCAAAGGTAGGGCTGGATATACCATATTCTATCCCCAATCCTCGTGCCAAACCTCTTGTAAAGGCTGTTTTCCCCATTCCCATTCCGCCATACATGGCAATGACTTCTCCGCCTTTTAACTGTTGTGCCAAACGAAAGCCAAAAACTTCTGGTTCTGCCGGGGAATGGCTCAAAAATTGTGACAAGGGAAAACCTCCTTTCTAATTATATCATTAAAATAACCCGGAAACTACTCCGTTATTATCTACATCAATTTTATTTGCTGCCGGTACTTTTGGCAAACCGGGCATAATCATAATATCACCTGCATACGCAACAACAAATCCGGCGCCATTGGACGCAAATCTTTAATTGTAATTTTAAAGCCTTCCGGACGTCCCAATAAAGTAGGGTCATCTGACAAAGAGTATTGTGTTTTTGCTACACAAACCGGCAAGGTATCTCCTCCCAAAGCAGCAATCGCCTGTAAAGAAGTTTCTGCTTTTTTTGTAAACACAACTTCACTTGCACCATAGATTTCTGTTGCAATGCGGTTGAGTTTCTCTTTGATGGTCAAATCTGTATCGTACAATGGTTGGAAATCAGAACCTTGTTCTGCTGCTTTGCATACTTTTTCAGCAAGTTCAATTCCGCCTTCTCCGCCTTTTGCAAATACTTCGGACAACGCAAACTCCGCATTATGTTCACGGCAATAATCTTCAATGAATTGTAATTCCGCATCACTGTCTGTATGAAAACGATTAATTGCAACTACAACAGGAACACCGTATTTTCTCATATTGTCAATGTGGGCACCAAGATTGATAATTCCTTTTTTCAATGCTTCCAAATTCTCATGAGCCGTTTCTGTTTTGGGAACGCCTCCGTTGTATTTCAATGCACGAGCTGTTGCCACCAAAACAACTGCGCTTGGTTTTAAACCGGCATATCGGCATTTGATGTCAAAAAATTTCTCCGCACCAAGGTCTGAACCAAAGCCTGCTTCTGTAATACAGTAGTCACCCAATTTCAAAGCCAGTTTGGTTGCTCGTACAGAGTTGCATCCGTGCGCAATATTGGCAAAAGGACCGCCGTGCATAATTACAGGGGTACCTTCCAAAGTTTGAACCAAGTTTGGTTTGATCGCTTCTTTCAGCAATACAGCCATAGCTCCGTTGGCATTTAAATCACGAGCATAAATTGGTTTGTTGTCATAAGAATACGCTACCAAAATATTTCCCAAACGTTCTTTTAAATCATCCAAATCCTCTGCAAGACACAAAATAGCCATAACCTCACTGGCAACTGTAATGCAGAATCCATCTTCACGCACAAAACCGTTTGGCTTTCCTCCCAGACCTACTACAACGCTTCTCAAAGCGCGGTCATTCATATCCATGCAACGGGTTACATTGATTCTTCGCGCATCAATTCCCAATACATTGCCTTGCTGAATATGATTGTCCAATAAAGCACACAATAAATTATTGGCAGCAGTAATTGCATGCATATCGCCTGTAAAATGCAAATTAATGTCTTCCATTGGAAGCACCTGTGCATATCCACCGCCTGCCGCGCCGCCTTTTACACCAAAGACAGGGCCTAAAGAAGGTTCACGTAAAGCAATGACAGCATTTTTTCCGATCTTATGCATTGCTTGGCCTAAACCGGTCGTAGTGGTTGTTTTACCTTCGCCTGCCGGTGTTGGATTAATGGCGGTAACCAAAATTAGTTTACCGTCCTGTTTGTTCTCCAATTTTTGGAACAATTCTTCTGTTAATTTCGCTTTGTACTTACCATATGGTTCGTAGTCATCTTCCGTTAATCCGAGCTTTGACGCAATTTCTCGAATAGGAAGTATGTTTGCCTGTTGGGCAATTTCGATGTCTGTAAGCATGTTATTGTCTCCTTACACAAATATTACTGGGTAAAGTATACCATATTACGAAATTGAAGAAAAGCCCATACTTGAACTTTATGGATAGAAATAATATAATGGATTCATAGTGACAAAAAAGATAGAAATACATATTGATGTATACAAGAAAAATGAGCATGTTTTACCACAAGGAGGTGCATTTTGTCTAAGGTAGGAAACGCATTATTGAATTACTTTAAAAGGGCAGATAAACTGCTCTGGGGTATTATGCTGGTCATCTCCGCATATAGCTTGCTTCTGTTAAAAACAGTACCTACACCGGAGGGAAGCCGAAGTTATTTTTCAGTTCAGTTAGTTTCTATTATCATCGGCTACGTGGGCGCTATTGTATTAACTATCATTGATTATCGTTCCATTGCAAAAGCATGGTATTTTATCGGTGCAATATCCATTATTCTGATTTTATATACCTTATTTTTCGGTCAGGCCGTTACGGGTGATGCCGGTGTAAATGCGCGGGCATGGATTAAACTTCCCGGCGGGCTTACCTTTCAGCCTTCGGAATTGGTGAAAATCGGATTTATGGTTACCTTTGCAAAACATTTGTCTATTGTTAAGGAAAAAGGAAAAATTACTTCTCCGCTGCAAATCTTGTTCCTCTCTATTCACTGTTTGATTCCTGTTGTACTCATCCATTTGCAAGGTGACGACGGTGCGGCAGCTGTATTTATTTTTATGTTCCTGGTTATGATGTTTATTGCAGGTGTACAACTTCGTTATTTTGCAGCTTTATTCGGAAGTTTGATTGTCATTCTTCCTTTGGCATGGCAGTATTTGCTGGCCGATTATCAAAAAAATAGGATTCTGAATATGTTTAATCCGGAATCTGATCCGTTAGGTGCAGGCTTACAGCAAATTCAGGGAAAAATCTCCATTGGTTCGGGAGAATGGTTTGGTCGCGGTTTATTTACCGCCCCGCGTGTACAGCGCAGTGTGGTACCTGTCCAAGAAAGTGACTTTATATTCTCTGTGGCTTCTGAACAGTTGGGTTTTCTTGGTGCAATGGCTATATTGATATTAATTGTTTTATTGCTGCTTCGCACCATGAATGCAGCCAGAAAATCCTGCGATGATTTGGGCACTTATATGTGTTTTGGATTTTTTGCTATGATTGCATTCCAATCTGTTATCAATCTTGGCATGTGTTTGAGCCTTCTCCCTGTTATGGGCGTTACATTGCCGTTCTTCAGTGCCGTCAAAACGGCGATTGCCGCAGCGCGCGCGCGTG
>OGZI01003499.1_pt1 | contig 11003 bp, 10 predicted proteins | sample 1576711 | NCBI WGS metagenome assembly OGZI01 (sample SAMEA3541482, study PRJEB24748) | human gut metagenome | biome: human gut; feature: human-associated habitat; material: faeces | place: China | collected 2012
TCCTCGACAGTAAACTCTTCGACAGGACGGGGAGCCGGGTGCGGCTCAATCCGGCTGGCGCCCGCTATGCCCGCCAGGTCCGCGAGATCCTCACCCGTCTGGAGCGGGACACCCACGACGTCAGCGGGATGCCCTCCGATGGACATAGTCTGGAGATCGCCGTTCTCCCCACCTTTGCCAGCCGCTGGTTAATTCCCCGGCTTGGACGCTTTGCAGCGCAGCATCCGCATATCGTGGTCAATATTGCCGCCCGCAGCGATCCCTTCATCCTCCCGGGCAGCGGTTTTGATGCCGCCATCCATTTTGATCACCCGGCGTGGACTGGCATGGATGTGACCTTTTTGTTCGAGGAGTATCTGCTGCCGGTCTGTCATGCGGCGCTGCTGACGAATGACGATCTCCCCGGGCAACTGAACCGATTGCCGCGCATTCACCGGCGGCAGAACCCTGACGCCTGGCTGCTCTATGCCCGGGAATGCGGGCTGGCGCTGGATAATCCGGCGCAGGGGCCGCGCTACGATCTGCATGAGATGGCCATCGCCGCGGTACTGAGTCAGCAGGGGGTGGCGCTGGTGCCGAAGATGTATGTGGAAAGCGAGCTGCGCGCCGGGACGCTGGTTGCCCCGTGGCCGGGCTCCCCGACGCTGGCTAAGCGCTTTTGTCTGATCAAACCCGGTGGCGGGGAGGGAGAGCTGGCGCTGCAGGTGTTTGAGCGCTGGCTGCAGACGGAGATTGCAGCCGGTTAAGTCAGGGCTGGCCCAGGGGAAGGCTGCGTCGCCCGCTGGCGGGCATATTTCCCCGGCGATATCCCGGTATAACGGGTAAAAGCTACGCTGAACGCGCTGGCCGAGCCATAGCCGATGCGCTCGGCGATATCCGCAATGCTGATGCCCGTCTCGCTCAGCCACTGCATGGCCAGGGTCATTCGCCAGCCTAACAGATAGCCCATCGGGGTCATCCCGGTCAGGTCGGTAAAGCGTTCAAATAACGTCGAGCGAGACAGCGCACAGTCGGCGGCCAGGGCGTTGACCGTCCAGCGTCTGGCGGGGGCCTGATGCAGCAGACGGATTGCCTGGGCGACCCGCGGGTCGCTCAGCCCGCGCATCAGACCGGGGGTCGCGAGCGTGCCGGAGGAACGGATGGCCTCGATAAAAAGTAGCTCAACCATCCGCGCCAGAACGAAAGATTTGCCCGCGCGATCCGCCTGCGCTTCCTCTTTCAGCAGCCCGACAAAGGTGGCCAGCCGCGGTTGATTGCGGACCACCACAAAGGCTGGCAACAGCGAGGCCAGCAGGCTGGCGTTCGTTGAACCGGAAGCGCAGTGGCCAATCAGCGCCTGCATCTGCGCAGGCTTGTCGAGGGCTCCAAGCCGAAAGTGTCCCTCCGCCAGTTGCACCGGGATGGTCTCCAGCGCCGGTGAAGGGGGCGGGGTCAGGCTGGTTAGCGCGAAGCGGTACGCCGCCGGGATCAGAATAAAATCCCCGGCGCGCAGGATCTGCGGCTCATGCTGGTCTATTTCCAGCCGACAGCCGCCTTCCAGCACGACGCCATAAAATGACAACCCCTGGTCCGAGCGTATCACTCGCCAGTCTCCCGCCCCCTCAACGGTTTTGGTCAGCACCGCTCTGAGATTTAGCATGGCAATAACCTCCGCCAACGGATCGCTCATTTCCGGACTCCTGCTAAAGAATGATGGATTATTGACCCTATATCGTCCGGCACGGCCTGTCTATGATGAAAAGGAAGAAGCCATTCGGAGACAGAGATATGCAAACGATAATGATCACCGGCTGTTCATCGGGTTTTGGCCTGGAGACGGCGCGTTATTTTCTCGAGCAAGGCTGGAAGGTTATTGCCACGATGCGCGCTCCGCAGGAAGGTGTGTTGCCCGCCAGCGACCGTCTGCGGCTGGTGCGTCTTGACGTCACTTCGGCGCAGAGTATCGCAGAGGCCATTGCCGAAGCCGGAGAGATTGATGTGCTGGTTAACAACGCCGGGGTGGGGATGCTTAATGCCCTGGAGGGCGCGTCGCGCGAGGCGATAGCAGACCTGTTTGCCACCAATACCCTGGGAACGATTGCCATGACCCAGGCGGTGATCCCCCGGTTCAGAGCGCGCCGAAGCGGGACCATCGTTAATATTACCTCGGCGGTCACCCTGCAACCGATGCCCCTGCTGGCTGTCTACACCGCGAGTAAGGCGGCGGTGAATGCCTTCACGGAGTCGCTGGCGCTGGAGCTTCGTGCTTTTAATATTCGCGTCGGGTTGATCCTGCCGGGACGCGCTCCCCAGACCCGCTTCGGGGAAAACGCTCGTCGAACGATGGGCCAGCTCCCGGAGAGCTATGCGGCGCTCGGCCAGCAGATCTTCGACAGCATGCAGGATAACGCCAGCGTGACGCAGACGACGGATGTGGCTCAGGCCGTCTGGCGAATGGTGCACGATCCTGATGCCCCTTCGCGGCTGCCGGCAGGGGAAGACGCCCTGGCGATGGCGCAGGACAGTCTTCGCCGTGTCTGAAGGCAATATGCGGGTCTTGTCTGTCAGACGGTAGGTGCGCAAGCTGCCGCTGCGCTTTATGGTCGGGGAATATTATCCCTGTCAGTATCGTCTGGATAATATTAGCGGGTTATACGACATAACGGTCAGGCGGCGCTTACTGATGTAAATCAGAAAAGCAATGTATTTCATGGTGCGTTTTCGCCGCTTATTCTGGATATGTGCGAACCGCCCGCCATATTATGACATCATCAATGGCTCAGGTCTTTTATATGTAATTTCTCAATGTAATTCGGGCGTTAATCTTAAAAAGTTAGTCTGGCCCGGTCGGGGCTGGACTTTCTTTATTCTACTATGGCAGGGTTTCATCCCTGCTGTACCGCGCGCTCGCTTTTTTACGCCAGGGAATAGTTTTCAGTATGGAATATTTCTTTGGTGGATTATGAAGATAAAACGAACATTACTCATCATACTTTCCCGTGTTATCAGGGGAGCAGGTATGGGATTAGGTACTTCAGGTATCGCGCTGGCTGGCTGGTTCTTTTTTTTCTCAGTGAATGAATATAAATTTCTCTGGGGTTTACTTTCAGTTGTGGAATTCCTGGTGGGGTATCTGATATATCGATTTGCATATGCATATGTTTATGATGAATGGAATGATTATCATTAAAAATTAAACGGCGTGGTCTGTTGATCGATTTTTGATGCTCATGACTGTGGAGTAAAAATATGAGTGTGATGGGTGCCCTTTCAAATACTTGAAGTGTCGTTTTGCCAGCGTTAATTTTGTCTGAATCTGAGGGACGAGACCCAGTGCAATTTGTGAACGGGCTTCATGACGTAAAATTCGGGCCACACTGAGTGAAATTTCAGGTTAGAGGCCGAAACTCATGCGGCATTGTTTTCCGTTATGATAGTAGTGAAAGTGCCATTTTTGCTTCCTGATTTGCTGACAAACAGGGAGAGGCCTTCCATGTCGGTCAGAGAGTAGTTTTGAGGATGAATCGCAGCGTTACGAATGGCCGTGTCGGTAATGGCATAGTCGTCACCTTAGTTTTGTCTGCAGTATTCTGTAACGTCAACGCCTGAATTTTTGAAGCCTGAAATGTTTTCCGCCCGGAAAAAATGCCTTGCTGCAATGATACTTTTCCCGTCGTTCGTGGACTAAAGCGCCATTTCGATGTGCTCAAAAATGTACCTAAAAAGGTTGGCTTCCCCTGCACGAGTGTGGAATATGCAAGGAAAAATCTTTGCCAATACACAACATTTTAAGTCAGCAATACCATCGGGGGCAGGTGATAAAACACAGAAATTACAGAAGGATAACTGATTGGTGCGTCTGAATGGACTCGAACCATCGACCCCCACCATGTCAAGGTGGTGCTCTAACCAACTGAGCTACAGACGCATTATGGTGCGTTTAATTGGACTCGAACCAACGACCCCCACCATGTCAAGGTGGTGCTCTAACCAACTGAGCTATAAACGCATTATGGTGCGTTCGATTGGACTCGAACCAACGACCCCCACCATGTCAAGGTGGTGCTCTAACCAACTGAGCTACGAACGCAATGTTGTGGTGACAACGGGGACGCATATTAGCGGCAGGGAGAGGATGTGGCAAGAGGTAAACGTCACTTTTCTTGCACATTGCATGCGATTGCGGAACTTTTACCCATTCCGGATATATTTTACTGAACCACAAGGATATTTCTTCGCCAGCGAGCGTCATGACTCGCTTTTTTCTGCCCGTCTAACTCTGCGCGGTAGGGTTGCCGTTGTGTTAAATTATCGGCCACCAGAAGAGAAGGAGTCATAACGAAGATGAAATCGATTGGTATTTTTTGCGGTTCTTCAGCTGGCGAACATCCGCTGTATCTCGACACCGCCCGTCTGGTCGGACGTACGCTGGCGCAGCAGGGGCTGGCGCTTGTCTATGGCGGCGGCAAAGTCGGTCTGATGGGGGCGGTCGCCGATGCGGCGCTGGAGGCCGGTGGCGTGGTGATCGGCGTGATGCCGCGCGGCCTGGTGGAGCGGGAAATTGCCCACCGCGGCTTGACGGAGCTGCATGTGGTCGAGGATATGCACGAGCGGAAAACCAAAATGGCGGCGCTGGCAGATGGCTTTATTGCCCTGCCGGGCGGGGCGGGGACGCTCGAAGAGATTTTCGAACAATGGACCTGGGCGCAACTGGGGATCCATGAGAAACCGTGCGCGTTCCTGAATATCAAGGGTTATTACGATCCGCTTCAGGCGATGGTCGACAACATGGTACGGGAAGGATTTATGCACCCGCGCTACGCGGAGATGCTGCCGTTTGCTACCTCGGCAGACGAGATTATCGCCGGTTTTCGCGACTATACGCCGCCGGCCCGTAAATGGGTTCAGCAGCCCGCTATTTAAATATCAAGCGCAGGGTAAACAGCGCGCAGATGATGAGCAGTAACAGCAGCAATTCGAAGCGATAGCGTTGCAGCATGATGTCCTCCTGAAAAAAAACCGGCGCTGTTCTGCGCCGGTTTATCACCTTAACGCCCTGACCATTATGCCGCAGGTTTAACCGCCGGTTTAGCTGCGTGGTGTGCCGCTTTATGATGTTTCTTTGCAGCCTGCGCTTTCTGCGCGACTGCCGGTTTCGCAGCAGCTTTGTGGTGTTTCTTCGCAGCCTGCGCTTTCTGCGCGACTGCCGGTTTCGCAGCGGCTTTATGGTGTTTCTTCGCCGCCTGCGCTTTTTGCTCAGCAGCCGGTTTCGCAGCGGCTTTATGGTGTTTCTTCGCCGCCTGGGCTTTTTGCTCAGCAGCCGGTTTTGCAGCGGCTTTGTGGTGTTTCTTCGCCGCCTGCGCTTTCTGCTCGGCTGCCGGTTTCGCGGCCGCTTTGTGATGTTTCTTATGGTGAACGGTAGTATGGCTGGCTGCTGCACTCGGGGTGGTGCTTGCCGCATCGGCAGCGAAAGCAACTGATGACAGACCCATAGCAGCGGCAACGACCAGAGCTAATACTTTTTTCATTCTGAAATCCTCGACTTGGTTTCTTGAGTAACCCCACTGCGGGGCTGTTGGCAACACTATAAGCGCCTGCCGGGAGGCTATCAGTGAGTCTTTGGTGTCGGGGAGTAACGGAATGTACAACGCGCCGTTATAGCGAAGAACGAAAAAGCCCGCCGGAGCGGCGGGCTTAGACAAGTTAGCGCGCAGCGCGCTGTAAGATGATGCTGGAGGGCTGGCGCTGTAGAAAACGCATCCGCAGCATCATCATGATGGCGGCGGAGGTCAGGCCGATGATAAATCCACACCAGAAACCGGCGGGCCCCATGCGTGGCACAACCATATCGGTCAACGCCAGCAGATAGCCGCTCGGCAAACCCAGCACCCAGTACGCGGTAAAGGTAATAAAAAAGATAGACCGGGTATCTTTATAGCCGCGCAGAATGCCGCTGCCGATCACCTGGATGGAGTCGGAGATCTGATAGATAGCCGCCAGCAGCATCAGGTGTGAGGCCAGCAGCACCACCTCGGGATTATCGTTATACAGCAGGGCAATCTGTTCACGCATCAGCACGGTAAAGATAGCGGTAAATACCGCCAGGCAGACCCCCACGCCCACGCCGGTGCGGGCCGAAACCTGGGCATCGATCGTTGAGCCCTGGCCAAGGCGGAAGCCGACGCGAATGGTGACCGCCGCCGCCAGCGACAGCGGCAGAACGAACATCAGCGAGCTGAAATTAAGCGCGATCTGGTGACCGGCGACGTCAATGATCCCCAGCGGGGAGACCAGCAGCGCGACGACGGCAAACAGCGTGACTTCAAAGAACAGCGCCAGAGCAATGGGCAGCCCCAGCTGCACCAGCCGTAACAGGACGGCGACATCGGGGCGGCTGAAGCGCTCGGCGCAGCGGATATCGCGCATCGTACGCGCCCGGCGCACCCACCACAGCATGCTGGCGAACATCACCCAGTAAACCGAAGCAGTCGCTACGCCACAGCCGACACCGCCCAGCTCGGGCATGCCGAAATGACCATAGATAAAGATATAGTTCACCGGAATGTTGACCAGTAAGCCGATAAAGCCCATGACCATCCCGGGTTTGGTTTTCGCCAGCCCTTCACACTGGTTACGGGCGACCTGGAAGAACAGATAGCCCGGAGCGCCCCACAGCAGCGCGCGCAGGTAGCCAACCGCCTTCTCTGCCAACAGCGGATCGATGTTATGCATGGAGCTGATGATGTATCCGGCGTTCCACAGCACGACCATGATCAGCACCGAGACAAAGCCGGCCAGCCAGAAGCCCTGACGCACCTGCTGTGCGATGCGATCCCGCCGTCCGGAGCCGTTAAGCTGCGCCACCACCGGGGTCAGCGCCAGCAGCAGCCCGTGGCCAAAGAGGATCGCCGGCAGCCAGATGGAGGTCCCGATGGCCACGGCGGCCATATCCGTGGCGCTGTAGCCACCCGCCATCACGGTATCGACAAAACCCATCGCTGTCTGCGCCACCTGCGCAAGGATGACGGGTATAGCCAGAGCTAATAACTGACGCGCTTCAACGAAATACTTCTGCACGTGAACACCTTCGAATTGTTGTTATTTTGAGACTAAAAAAGCCGCCGTAACTGGCAGCAAGGGGATAAAAATGAGGAATTTCCAGTCTATTGTAGCGAGGATTAGCCATTAAGCCAGTGAAAAAAGAGTCGAGGCACGAAGCGCGCTGGCAACCGCTTTGCCCTCCTGTTATTGTTCCCGATAGCGAAAACGGTAATGATACCGTCATGATTTTCAACAGGAGCCAAACATGTTTACTGGTATTGTTCAGGGAACCGCGAAAGTGGTCTCCATTGATGATAAACCCAATTTTCGCACTCACGTGGTTGAGTTACCGGCACATATGCTGGAGGGGCTGGAAACCGGCGCCTCGGTAGCCAACAACGGCTGTTGCCTGACGGTGACCGAAATAAACGGCGCGCACATCAGCTTCGATCTGATGAAAGAGACGCTGCGGATTACCAACCTCGGCGATATTCAGATCGGGGATGAAGTGAACGTCGAGCGGGCGGCGAAATTCAGTGATGAAATCGGCGGGCATCTGATGTCCGGCCATATTATGACCACCGCGGAAATCGTGAAGATCCTCACTTCCGAAAATAACCGTCAGATCTGGTTTAAAGTGCAGGATCCGACGCTGATGAAATATATCCTTTATAAAGGTTTCATCGGTATTGATGGCATTAGCCTGACGGTGGGCGAGGTGACGGCAACCCGCTTCTGCGTGCATCTTATCCCGGAAACGCTGCAGCGGACCACGCTGGGCGCGAAAAAGCTGGGTGACCGCGTCAATATTGAGATTGACCCGCAAACTCAGGCGGTTGTCGATACGGTTGAACGCGTGCTGGCCGCGAAAGACGTTGCGTCTAAGGTGAATGAAGCCTGAAAAAAATCCCCCGCCGGTGAGCGGGGGAGATTTTGTTAGCGGGCGATGCGTAGCCCATGTTCAATGCCGCGCGAGAACACTACCTGCCAGAGCTGAATGTCACGGGCGCGGAAGGCGCCGGCGCAGGCGTTCAGATAATAGCTGAACATCCGTTTGAAACGTTCAGAATAGTTATCGGCAATTTCCGGCCAGCTGGCGAGAAAACGCTCATACCAGGCCATCAGGGTGGTGTCATAATCGGCGCCGAAGTTATGCCAGTCTTCCATCACAAAGTGCTTCTCGCTGGCATCGGCGATCTGCCGAACCGACGGCAGACAGCCGTTGGGGAAGATATATTTATCGATCCACGGGTCGACGTTATGGTCGGTGACTTTGGAACCGATGGTGTGCAGTAAGAAACGGCCGTTGGGTTTCAAATTACGGTCGGCAACCTCAAAGTAGGTAGCGTAATTTTTCGGCCCCACGTGCTCAAACATGCCAACGGAGACGATGCGGTCAAAGCTGTCGTGCAGATCGCGATAATCCTGGAGACGAATCTCTACATCGAGATCGGCGCAGCGCGCCTGGGCCATTTTTTGCTGTTCGGCGGAGATAGTGACGCCGACGACGCTGACCTGATAATTTCGCGCCATATATTCGGCGAGACCGCCCCATCCACAGCCAATATCCAGTACCCGCATGCCTGGCTCCAGCTCCAGTTTGCGGCAGATGAGATCCAGCTTAGCCTGCTGGGCGGCCTCGAGGCTCTGCGCCTCTTTCCAGTAACCGCAGGAATATTGCATATAGGGATCAAGCATCCGGCTGAAGAGATCGTTGCCGAGGTCGTAGTGCTCTTTACCGACAATCCAGGCACGTTTTTTACTTTGTAGATTAAACAGACGAGCGCCTGCGATGCGGAGTGTGTCTTTGAAATGGTGTGGGAGCTGCTTTTCCAACCCGGCGCGTAACACCTTGTGGAAGAATATATCCAGACGCTCGCAGTCCCACCAGCCGTCCATATAGCTTTCGCCTAAACCCAGCGAACCTTCCTGCAAAACCCGTTTAAAAAAGAGAGGATTTTTAACCCGCAGGTCGGACGGCGCGGAGCCATTGATTTCAATTCCCGCACGGCCTAATAATTCAGCTGCAATCCGGTACCAGTCATCATTTGGTACACTTACTTCTTCTATACACGATGAACTCATAGCTTCTCCATCACGCCCAAGTGATCAGAACCTTAAAACAGCGTAGACGCTTTTTTGGCTTTGTGAGAAATCTCACGGATAATCCGTGAAGTCGCTATCCGACGTAGAACAGAGGAAGGGAGATAACCCTTGCCGAAAGGCCTTCCATGGTGAAACGGAGGCATCCTGCATCCGTTAATCTGTAACTATTTTCTATTTATGTGAACCCGGATCCAGTATAGGACGCTAAGTACTGGCTTTCAATAAAATTTTCTTAGCATGCTAACGACTGGTCCGGGCAACGGCGATGGGCGTTACGCGTGGGAAGAGTGGGGGGTCAGCTCCGGCGTTTGCTGCAGGCGATAGCCGATTCCGGCTAAGCCAATCGAGACCAGCATCACGCTGGTGGTGGTCAGCAGCGGCGTGGCGATCAGCGCCGATACCAGCAAACTGGTCAGGAAGCACAATCCCAGCTGCAGCGTATTCTGCAGCGCCGCCGCGCGGCCCGTTGCCTGCGGGAAGGGTTTCAGCGCCTGGGCGACCACAATGGGATAGATCCCGCCGTTGACCACCGCCATCATGCAGAACGGGATCATTAACGCCACCAGCGAGGCATGCGTTTGCAGGCCGACCAGCCAGGTGGCGGCAACGCTGACGGCGAAGACCACCAGCAGCCACGGCAGCATCTGTTGTCCTGACCATTTTTGCAGCAGCGCGCGACAGCCATAGCCTCCCACCAGAAAGGCGATAGTCTGCGGAATATAGCTCAGGCCGATAGCGGTTGGGCCATAGCCCATTTCGTGCAGGATAAAAGGTGAACCGGTAAGCCAGGCGAAGAAGCTGGCGGAACAGGCGGCGTAGATCAGGACGTTGCCGCTGTATTCCCGGGAGCGCAGCAGCGCGAGAAAGGTGATCTTTTGCTGCGTCACTACTACTGACTTCGCGGCTGCCTTCAGGCGCAGGGCAGGCAGCATCAGCAGCAGAGTGATGGCGAACAGGGTGGCGAAGATGGCTTGCCACTCGAAGTGCACCAGCAGCCAGCTGCCCAGCAGCGGGGCCAGCGCCGGCGACAGTCCTACCAGCGGCATAATGGTGGCGAAGATGCGGTTCGTGCGCTGGGCAGGATAGTAATCGGCGACCATCGCCTGCCAGGTAACGGCCGCGGCACAGACGCCAATCGCCTGCAGAAAGCGCAGCGCCAGCATCAGGGTGGCGTTGTGCACCCACAGCATCCCCAGACAGCCGGCCGCGAAAATCGCCAGGCCGCTCAGCAGCACCGGTTTACGTCCATAGCGGTCCGACAGCGGCCCCCAGAACAGCTGCCCCAGCGCGAAGCCGGCGAGGAACAGGCTCAGGCTGGCGCTGATGGAGGCAGCGGAGGTATTGAGATCCTGCTGCATGGCGGCAAACGCCGGCAGGTACATATCGGTGGCCAGAAAGCCCAGCACGCTCAGGCCGGCCAGCCAGACTAAAAATCCTTTCCCGGGTTGTGACATAACGTTCTCATAGTTGGTGTACAGGTACGATGCCGCAGAGTGTAGGGAGTGCATTGTGGCTTGTGAAACGCTAATATTTGTCACATGCGTTCAAAAATTTTGCAGGCAGAAAATGTGGTCTGAATACTCTCTGGAAGTGGTTGATGCCGTCGCCCGTAACGGCAGCTTCAGCGCGGCCGCGCAGGAGCTGCACCGGGTGCCCTCCGCCATCAGCTATACCGTGCGTCAGCTTGAAGAGTGGCTGGCCGTTCCCTTGTTTGAGCGCCGCCATCGTGATGTGGAGCTGACGCCCGCAGGGGTCTGGTTCTTACAGGAAGGGCGCTCTGTTATCAAAAAAATGCAGATCACCCGCCAGCAGTGCCAGCAAATCGCTAACGGCTGGCGTGGGCAGTTGTCAATCGCGGTGGACGATATCGTGAAACC
>OGZI01003500.1_pt1 | contig 10994 bp, 7 predicted proteins | sample 1576711 | NCBI WGS metagenome assembly OGZI01 (sample SAMEA3541482, study PRJEB24748) | human gut metagenome | biome: human gut; feature: human-associated habitat; material: faeces | place: China | collected 2012
TTGCCTTATTGGGATCGGTATCCCCTCCGAATATATGCCACAGCTTGATCACAGGCACTTCCCCTGTATCACCACTGGCCTCCTGTGTGGTTTCCTTAGCCGTCTGTGCAGCACTGGTATCTCCTCCGGCTGTACTGTTTACTGCACCCGATCCGCAGGCAGTCAGTCCCATCGCCATAGTACCCGCAAGTGCAAGTGCCATGACGGTTCTCCATGTTTTCTTTTTCATGATTCCGCTCCTCCAATATGATTTGTCTGATTCAAAAGCGCTTGTGAATGTAACTCTATTTTACACAGTTCAGCGTTTTCACGGAAGAGAGAGATTTTACTGTTTCTGGTGATTAACTTACTATTTAGCGAAAGGATCAATTGCCATATAGTAAATCGGTTACTATCTCTAGCAGATTTTTTACTTCATTTTTCGCTTTGTTTACTTTTAAAATTCACCGTGATATGATGACATAATAGCAGGGGGGGGGGATGCATTTATGGGGAAACGGAAAGTGAGCGCTTTAAATCTGTGGAACTGGGCGTTTCACAGTAAAATATCGAGAAAAATCAGCACGGTCTTTTTTGGTTTTCTGTTACTCAGCGTTATTCTGACTTACTTTTCATACCGCTATGTTTCAAAGGACCACGTCCTGTCCAACATGGAGCAGCATTCCAGGCAGACGCTCACTTCAATTCGTTCCAATATTGTGGAAATGGTGGAAAATACCAATAACAGCTACAGCCTTCTGCTGAAAAGCGGAATCTCTGATCTCACAAAACTCCCGTTAAAACCGTCGGATTGGAAATTCTATGATAATTATCTGTTTACCATCATTGACAGTTACAGCCATCTCGACTCTATCTATATAATGAATTTAAAAGGACAGCTTTACGGGGTTGATAAGTTTGGCATTAAGACACCGGTTATTCATTCTGTCACAGAGGCTCCCTGGTATCAAATCGCCATGGAGGCGAAGGGCAGCTGTATTCTCTCTCTTCATGCCGGTAACATTTTCCTTCCCGACTACTCGGAAGATTTTATGTCAGCAATCCGGGTTATCAATGATCTGGAGACCCAGAAACCGATTGGATTCTCTATTATGAATATCCCAACGCGCTCTATTAACCAGATCTTTGAGCACGTCTTTAATCCATCGGATATAGAAATCACTCTGTATGACAACTCAGGAGAAATCATCAGCACTTACGGCAATATAAAGGAAGGGGGAGATCACCACAGGATCTGCCGTTTCATCGGCCCTGACTCTTCATACTACAGCACCAGCGGTCAGGGTTCTCTGTCAGCTGGAATCTATATTCCTGAATATCAGTGGAAATTAACTGCCACCTTCCCTTTAAAATACGAGTCCACACTCAGCACCTCCCTGCTTCATATATCCTTCTGGATTTTTTTCATCAATATGGTGCTTATGCTGATCTGCGTCATTATCATTGCGAAATCCATTCAGACTCCGGTTTCTCAGCTGATCCAGGCTATGGGGCGCGCTGAAAATGGAAATTTTGAACCCGTTGCCGTTCGTCATCCGGACAGCGAACTGGGGCTCCTGGAAATTCATTACAACCATTTAACTGAACGGCTTAAATTTCTCATGGACAGCCTGGTCCAGGAACAGAAACTAAAGCGGAAGACGGAGCTGCGTGCTCTTCAGGAGCAAATGAAACCTCATTTTCTGTATAATACTCTGGATACCATCGTTTGGATGGCAGAATTCAACGACAGCACCAGGGTCATTGCCCTTACCAAGTCTCTGGCCGCCTTTTTCCGCCTGTCGCTAAGCGGAGGCCGGGAACTGATTACCGTGGGGGATGAACTGGAACACGTTCGGCAGTATCTGTATATACAGAAGGAACGGTATGGAGACAAACTGAATTATACAATCCATGCACCCGAAGAGGTATTGGACTACACGGTTCCCAAAATCATTCTCCAGCCCATTGCAGAAAACAGTATCTACCACGGAATCAAACCGCTGGACAGACCCGGCCAGATCACGATAACCGTGCAGGAAGAAGGAGAAAAGCTGATCTTTACAGTTTCAGACAACGGTGCAGGCTGCCGCCCGGATGCAGCTGTGGCGGATACCCCCTCGCTTCCTGGTAAAGTAGGGCTTAAGAATGTAGACGAACGACTCAAACTTTACTACGGACCGGGATATGGGGTGACCATACACTCCGCTCCCGGGGCAGGCTGCCGGGTGGAGCTTACAGTCGGAAAGCAGCTGTTCAGCAGTCCGGTCTCTTCATCAAACAGTTCTTCTCATAGACAGCCTAAACAGCAGTAATGGTCTGGACATAAAAAATGCCCTAAACCCGCATGAACACTACATTCTTACGGGTTTTAGGGCATTTATCTTTCACTCCGAACGATTACTTCGCGTAATCGGTAACTCTGGACTCTCTGATTACGTTGACCTTAATCTGTCCCGGATATTCCAGGGCTTCTTCAATCTTCTTGGAAATATCGCGCGCCAATAAGATCATTCCGTCATCGTTAATCTGTTCCGGTACTACCATAATCCGAACTTCGCGTCCCGCCTGGATGGCGAAAGACTTGTCGACTCCCTTGAAGGAGTTTGTAATATCTTCTAACTGTTTCAATCTGTTTGTATATGTTTCCAGGGTCTCTCTTCTTGCACCCGGTCTTGCGGCAGAAATCGTGTCCGCCGCCTGTACGATGCAGGCGATAAGACTCTGTGGTTCAACGTCACCGTGATGGGATTCTACTGTATTCAGCACAACCGCAGGCTCTTTATACTTCTTACAGAGCTCCGCTCCCAGCTGAATATGGGAACCTTCCATCTCGTGGTCAACGGCTTTCCCAATGTCATGTAATAAACCGGCACGTTTAGCCATACGGACATCAAGCCCGATCTCTCCGGCGAGAAGGCCGGATAACTGGGCCACTTCGATGGAATGCTTTAATGCATTCTGTCCGTAGCTTGTCCTGTACTTCAGTTTACCAAGCAGTCTGATGAGTTCCGGATGCAGACCGTGAATACCGACCTCAAGGGCCGCGGCCTCACCTTCCTCACGCATGTTGGTCTCCACTTCTTTCTGTGCTTTTTCTACCATTTCCTCAATTCTGGCCGGATGAATACGTCCGTCCACAATGAGCCGTTCCAATGCGATTCTGGCTACTTCTCTTCGAACCGGATCAAATCCGGATAATACAACCGCCTCAGGGGTATCATCGATAATGAGTTCCACGCCCGTCAGGGTTTCTAACGTACGAATGTTGCGCCCTTCACGTCCGATGATTCGGCCTTTCATCTCATCGTTCGGAAGCTGTACAACGGAAACTGTCGTCTCTGCAACGTGGTCTGCAGCACATCTCTGGATGGCTGTCACCACATATTCCCTTGCCTTTTTATCGGCTTCCTCTTTTGCTTTGTTGTCGAGTTCCTTGATTAATTTCGCAGTGTCATGTTTTACATCATCTTCAACAGATTTTAAAAGATATTCTTTTGCTTGTTCGGAGGTTAATCCGGAAATCTTTTCCAGTTCCTGTATCCCTTTTTCATAGAGAGACTCTACTTCGGCGTTTCTCTTATTCAGGGCTTCCTCTCGAGCAGCAAGACCTGCTTCTCTTTTTTCCATTGCGTCGGACTTCTTGTCCAGGTTTTCTTCCTTGCTTAGTACTCGTCTTTCATAACGTTGAAGCTCAGCTCTTCTTTCTCTGGTCTCTTTTTCCAGTTCGTTCTTAGTCTTCAAAGACTCTTCTTTTGCTTCAAGGAGAGCTTCGCGCTTCTTTGTCTCAGCGGTTTTTAATGCTTCATCTATTATTTCCCGGGATTTTTCTTCTGCAGAACCAATCTTGCTCTCATACGTTTTGGTACGATACGCGATGGCAGCAGTCCAGGCAATAAAAGCAACTACAACTGACGCGACGATTGCAATCAATGCAGCCGTGAATACTGATACTGACACAGGAGCACCTCCTTATTTAATTTTCATTGTACATCAATACAACACTACAATTTTAAACTGTTTTATACATTATGTCAAGTATTTAACCGCTGTTTCCAGTATACTTATACATATTTTTGTAACTGCCCTGTCACGCCTCTTTTTCTCTTCAAAATGCTCCGTCATCACTGTATCTGCTGCCTAAAACCCGGTTGACCGTCTCAAAGGAAAATCCTTTTCTTCCCAGCGCTGCCATGGCTTTTCTCCGTTCTTCCTGCGTCATGGCCTCCGGTTCCAGCCTTTTCTTTCTCATATAATCTCTGATCTGGGCTTCCTCATCCACCGGGTATTCCTCCAAAATATCGGAAACCGCCTCCTTGGTAAGCCCTTTTCTCTGCAGCTCGTACTGAATCTGCCGCTTGCTCTTCTTCGCTGAATGGTACTCCACATAGCGCCTGCCATACTCTTCATCATTGATGTACCGGTGCTTCTTCAGGAATTCGATGGCGTAATCGATGGCTTCCCCGGGATAATATCCGTCCTTCAGTTTCTGACGCAGCTCCTGTTCCGTCTTATCGGAAGATTTCAACAGGTAACAGACCCGCTCCACCGCGCGCTTTAACAGAATCTCTTCCAGGATCTCCCGATACGTCTCCTCCGGCAGTTCCTCTCCCGTCTCAATGTGATACCGCTTTATTTCCCCGTTATAAAGCGCAAGAGCAAAGTCCTCATCCAGAATGACTTTACTCCTGCGCTTATCAAGGGGTATGATCTCCGTAACTGTCATGCCTGCCCCTTACTCTTCTTATTAATTTATTCGCCGGTTTTATGACTCTTTTGGTTCGGCCTTAATCCTCTTGCTCTCTTTTTCCGGAGCTGCTTCCCCTGTGGAGGCATCGTCTGCCGGAGCACCTTCCGGAGTCGCACCGTCTTCACCGAGTCCGTAACGGGCGCGCACCTTATTCTCAATCTCTTCGCAGACAGCCGGGTTATCCTGGAGATAAATCTTGGCATTCTCACGGCCCTGTCCGATCTTCGCTCCGCCGTAGGCAAACCAGGCACCGCTCTTCTCCACGATATCTTCCTTCACCGCCAGATCGAGGACATCGCCTTCCTTGGAAATTCCCCTGCCAAACATGATATCAAACTCTGCTTCCTTAAATGGGGGAGCGATCTTATTCTTAACAACCTTCACACGGACACGGTTACCAACGACTTCACCGCCCTGCTTTAAGGACTCGATTCTTCTGATATCCATACGGACAGATGCATAGAACTTAAGCGCACGGCCGCCGGTCGTCGTCTCCGGGTTACCGAACATAACGCCCACCTTCTCACGCAGCTGGTTGATAAAAAGCACGGTACAGTTAGACTTGCTGATGACACCGGTCAGCTTTCTCAGCGCCTGGGACATCAGACGAGCCTGCAGGCCTACATGGGAGTCACCCATGTCGCCTTCAATCTCCGCCTTCGGAACGAGGGCCGCAACCGAGTCCACGATGATAATATCTACCGCACCGGAACGCACCATCGTCTCTGTGATCTCCAGCGCCTGTTCTCCGTTATCCGGCTGAGAGATGTATAAATTATCAATGTCCACACCGATCTTCTTCGCATAGACCGGATCGAGGGCATGCTCCGCATCGATGAAACCTGCGATACCGCCGCGCTTCTGTACCTCTGCAATCATATGTAACGCCACAGTCGTCTTACCACTGGATTCCGGACCGTAGATCTCCACGACTCTTCCCTTCGGAATTCCTCCGAGTCCCAAAGCAATATCAAGGCTTAAGGAACCGGTAGGGATCGTCTCCACATTCATATTCACACTGCCGTCTCCCAGTTTCATCACGGAACCCTTGCCATACGCTTTCTCAATCTGTGTAATGGCGGCATCAAGCGCCTTTAATTTATCATCTTTATTCATGTTATCCTCCAATGCGAACAAATGTTCTTTTCCTGTCTATAATCATAGTATACTTGTCCCTAAATGTCAACTGGAATTTTCCTGAATTCCCGCGTTTTTCTGCCGCTGAGCACAAAAAAATCCCTACTGTCTTCCCCTCAAAACACATCACTCCCCCTGTTTTCTTTTCTCTTTTGTAGCTTCTCTGAAACTGCGGCGAACTGCCGGTGAACTGCAGAAATGGAAAACGGAACGTTCTCCGATACCCCTCTACTATACCATAGCCGCGTTCTTCGCGCAATCGGTATTTTCTGAAATCTTTCTCATGCCAAAACAATACCGGAACAGCCTGGACTGTTCCGGTATCATCTCTGTTATCTGTTATTTCTCTTTAAATCCCATTATTCCGCTTTGCCTTCCGGAATCAGACTGATTCCAAAGGTAAATTCCGCCTCATCCAGCCGGTATTTCTCAAGCAGCCTCGGGCCGCAGCTGTTGGAGCCGATGCCGTTCATCCGGTAATCGAGACACAGCACGGTATAAGGGGAACGGACCAGCTCATAATTATGATTTTTCTCTGTCAGCTCTTCCTGGGTATACACGGAGGCGTTAAAGGAAAAGGTCTGATCTCCTGCTGCCGTTAAGCCGGCTCTCCGGCCAGTCAGCGTTACAAAATCGCAGTCATCGTGGCTTCCGTTTTCCTGGGGACGGATATAGTCTTCATGAAGCGCGGCCACATTTGCGGTAAACAGTCCATGGCTGGAGGCTCTCCTCTTGTCCCTGTAACTCTCCACCGGTCCCAGTCCGCAGTAGGTAACGTCTTCCATGTCCTTCGGCAGGAATAAACGGAGACCAAATCTCGGAAGTTCCGGCAATTCTGTATCACGCTTCACAGCTAAGTTTATATCCACTCTTCCGTCCGCCCCGATCAGCCAGTCTGCCTCCATGTTTAAAATCCGCTGGATCACCGGTGAAAGAATCGCAATCACCGAATGGATGCGCACGCCTTCTGCTGTGACAGAGTAATCCGTCTGATACGCCCTCGAATACGTCAGATCGTAATGGGCCTTCTGCCATTTCAGCTTCAAATAGCGGTCGTTATCCGTAGGTGCCCGCCATAGATTGTATTCCATGGGCCGTTCCAGAAGACGGCACTGATTGACATTCATCTCTTCCAGAACGCCGGTCAGCTTATTGTAGACGTGAGCAAAATCCGGGCCGGACACATAGAGACGGCGATCGTCCTCTTTTACCGTAAACAGGCCGGGCTCCCTACTGCCCGTACATGTTTCCCCGCACCGTTTCAGGAGATGCAGAACGGTCTGGTTTCTTCCGTCTTCGTTCTTCAGCGGGATTTCATCGAAGCCCAGCTCCGTACCGGCAGCCACCAGTCTGGTGCTCTCTCTGCGGATATAACGGAGCTTTAAGAAACATTTTCCTGCCTCCGGCACTTCAAAATCCAGACGGACGGCGGCTTCCCCGTGGGGCAGAATATCCGGCACTGCGTCTCCCTCCAGCGTCCCTTCTGCGATGCACACTCCGTCGCATGTCACTTCCCACGCGACAGACGCATACTCCTTAAAACTGGTAAAATCCAGATAGTTATGAATGATGGCTTCCCGCTTCTCCTGGCAGAAGGAAACGACTCTCGCCGGCCGGTTTACATTTTTCAGTTCCTTAAGGCCCGTGTGAGGCGTTCTGTCCGGATAGACCAGTCCGTCCATACAGAAATTACCGTCGTGGGGATATTCGCCGTGGTCGCCGCCATAGAGATACATGGCGCGCCCCTCCGGGGTTCTGCCCTGGTAAATTCCGTGATCACACCACTCCCATACAAATCCACCGCAGAGGCCGTCGTACTGTTCGATCACTTCAAAATAGTCCTCAAAATCCCCAGGCCCATTGCCCATGGCATGGCAGTATTCACACATCACGAACGGCTTTTCCGGATTCCCGGCAAAATATTCATGAATGTCCTCCAGAGGCGGATACATCCGGCTGTATAAATCAATATTAGAGAAATCATACGTTTTGTTGCTGTCTCTGTATCGCGCGCTCTCATAGTGAGTCAGCCGCGTAGAGTCAAACGCTTTTGTCCAGGCCAAAGCCGCCTCAAAGGTACAGCCGTAGGCGCATTCATTTCCCATGGACCAGATGAGGACACAGGGGCGGTTCTTATCGCGTTCCACCAGACGTTTTGCACGGTCCACCGTGGCCTCAGTAAATGCAGGGTTATCGGAAATCGCGTGGTTCCAGCGCTCTCTCCATCCGGCCTCGTGGTCCTCTTCCATGTAAATATCGTTGGTTCCGTGGCTCTCATTGTCCGCCTCGTCGATCACATAGAATCCAAGCTCATCACAGAGCTGGTAAAACTGCGGGGCGTTGGGATAATGGCTGGTGCGGATGGCATTGACGTTATGCTGCTTCATCACCTGGAAATCCTTCTTCATCTGATCCAGGCTGATCACAAAGCCGGTGACCGGATCGCTGTCGTGGCGGTTTACACCGCGGAACTTGATTTTCGTTCCATTGACCAGTACGACTCCGTCCTTTACTTCGATCTCCCTGATTCCAAGGCGGTCTGTGATGACCTCCTTGCCGCACTCGTATACCACCGTGTAAAGATAAGGCTGTTCCGCATTCCACAGAACCGGACGCTCTACCGTAAGGGATAATCCAGCTTCTCCCGGTACGCCTTCCGCCGACGCGGCCAGATTTCCTTCCTGATCATATACCGAGCATTTGACCGGCATCTTCTCATCGAAGAAGGAAAATGTCACATCGATCTGCGCCTGCTGCTCACCAGTCTGTGTTTTCAGGAAGTAATCAAAGATGCCCTGTTCCGGCCTCTTTAACAGATAGACATCCCGGAAAATACCGCTCATGCGGAATTTATCCTGGTCCTCTAAATAGCTGCCGTCGCACCATTTCAAGACAAGAACCGCAAGCTTATTTTCCCCGGCCCGGATATAGGGGGTTACATCGAATTCACCGGTAGCGTGGGACACCTGGCTGTATCCCACATAGCTTCCGTTCAGCCATACATAGTAACAGGAATCCACACCCTCGAAATTCAAAAACGCCTTTGGCGCCGCCTCATCCGGCTCATAGACAAAATGATGGATATACGCTCCGCAGGGATTTTCCTCGGGAACGTAAGGCGGGTCCATGGGGAACGGATATCTCGTGTTCGTGTACTGATGGCTGTCAAAACCGTAATTCTGCCAGCAGCCCGGCACCGGTATCTCTCCGAAGCCCTCTTCCCCATATCCTTCCCTGTAAAATTCATCCTTTAAATCATATATACTGTCAAAATACCGGAACCCCCACATTCCGTTCAACAGCTGGAAGCGTCCGGAATGCTCCCTGTTTTCCACCAGATCGTCAAACCGTTCTTCAGCCGGAATATAATAGGACCGGTTCGCCGCCGTATTCTCATGCAGCACATGCAGATTTTCGTAATGTCTCGGTATTATCATGGATTTTCAATCCTCCTCCTTCATTCTTTCTTTTATTATAAAATAGAAGGCTGAAAAATCCATATCCTTCGTTAGACAAAACATGCACAAAATGATACAATTGTAGAAACAAAAAGTAAAGAGCCACCGCCCCCGAAAGGAGAACACACGCATGTATACCAATACCGGATATTTAGACATCGCCGACGCGGATCTGGAAGATGATACGATCCCCCTGCGGATCAACTGCTGCGGTGTCTACCGCCTGCTGACCCGTCTCTCCCTGACCACCATCAGGGCCACCGGCCGCCCCGATTACCAGCTTCTCTACATTGCTTCCGGAAAAGCCGAATTCGTCTTAAACGGCGCCGCCGTCACCATTCCCGCGGGGAACATGGTTTTATATGGTCCTGGAGAATATCAGCAGTATACGTATCTCCTGGAGGACAGACCGGAAGTCTTCTGGGTTCATTTCACGGGATACGAGGCGGCAGACCTTCTTTCCAGAACCGGCTTAAGCCTCGAAGACTTCCGCATTCTGCGCACCGGATGCGCCTCCCGCTATCAGGATCTCTTTCTCTCCATGATCCGTGAGCTGCAGCTGCCGCGCCCCTTGAGCGGTGATTTCTCCTCGCTGTATTTTAAAGAGCTTCTTCTGACCGTGGAGCGCCAGATCGCGGAGGGCGGAAAGAATAAACCGCAGATACAAAAAGAAATGGAGCACGCGGTCCATTTCTTTCATGAAAATTTCTCTGCGGACATCGATATATCCGATTACGCGGCCAGTCTTCACATGAGCACCTGCTGGTTTATCCGGAGTTTCAAGCAGTACGTGGGCGTCCCGCCGCTTCAGTATCTGACCTCCATACGGATCAATAAGGCAAAGGAGCTTCTGGAAAGCACCGACTGCCCGGTCAGTGAGATCGGCTCCATCATCGGCTATGAAAATCCGCTGTATTTCAGCAGAATCTTTAAAAAACAGACAGGACTTTCACCGGCTGCCTACCGGAAAGTCCTGCCATCTGCACACACTAGCACTTAATGGATACTCCGCACGGATACTTGATATCGTCAATCACTACAAACACTTCGTACGTCCCCTTCATTCCGGCCTTGTTCACATTGGTCTTTGTCACGCGCTCGTCGGACTCCAGGAACGTTCCGCAGCACATGGCCTTGTGGGAAACCGCTGTAGTGGAAATATAATAACGGTGCTTCTCCTCGCCCTTCTCCAGCATGAGCATGACCAGCTGACCCTTCTCGAATTTCGCGTGGAAGGTGAAGCGGTCGTCCTCATCCTCAATTCTTGCCTCATAGCGGTCCGGGATCAGTTCGCTGCTCACCGGCACAGGGATGTCTGTGTCAAATTCCTTCGTCACGCCCATTTCTCCCAGAACAGAACCTTCACCCAGTTCTAAATTCCCCTGTTCCGCATACAGCTTCATCTTCTCAGCTCTGTAATAATTGCCCTTGGTATGCAGCTCCAGCATCTTCTTGTCGTCACAGAGTTCCACCGTTGTGGCAAAGAGCGTGCCGCCCATGTTCTGCTCCAGCGCACCCAGAGATTCGGAAATCTCGCCGTCCTTATTGTAGGCGCTTCCACCGGAATGAACCATGTAATGGCCTTCATTATAATATTCCACGTTGCAGATATATGGGGAGAAGAACTTCGCCCCCCGGTCCTTTCCGTACTGCCAGATCTGCTCAATCGT
>OGZI01003507.1_pt1 | contig 10973 bp, 12 predicted proteins | sample 1576711 | NCBI WGS metagenome assembly OGZI01 (sample SAMEA3541482, study PRJEB24748) | human gut metagenome | biome: human gut; feature: human-associated habitat; material: faeces | place: China | collected 2012
TCGCAATCGTTATATAATGTGAAATAAAAAGAGCAACTATTTTAGATACTTGATATACTAAAGTAGTTGTTGTTTTTATTTTTTTGTAAAAAATGCAACTTTTTTAATATATAAGTGGTCTTATAAGAAGAAGTACCAATACAAAATGAAATAGGTGGAACAAATGCAAGAAATAATTAAAATATCAGATATAAAAAGAGAAAGGAGTGAATCACATTTAGTAAAGAAAGCAAGGGCTGGAAATGATAGAGCTTTTGAAAGTCTTTTAATGAAATATAAGATATATATGTACAAAATAGCCTATACGTATGTAAAAAATCAGGAGATTGCCCTAGATATTGTACAAGAAACTACATATAAAGCGTGGATTAAGATTAATACTTTAAAAGATGATAATTCATTTAAAGCATGGATTACAAAAATATTAGTTAATACAGCTATAAATCATATAAAAAAAGAAAGTAAGACAGTATTTTTGGAAGATGAAGAGTGTGAGAGTATATATGAATCAAATGGAGTATCTATTGAAGAAAAGTTGGATTTATATAGAGCTATAGATTTCTTAAAACCTAAATATAAAACAGTGATTATTTTTAGATATTTTGATGATATGAAAATAGAAGATATATCTTATATGTTAGATATACCAATAAATACTGTAAAAAGCCAATTAAAGCGGGCAACACAACAGTTGAATAATATATTAAAGGAGAATTATTTAAATGTATAATAAGGAATTTGATAATATTGAAGTGACACAAAAATTTACTATTTTTGAACCAAGTCCTGAAGAAGTTTTAGATAGTTTAATACCAATGTATTTACAAGCTGTCGTTTATGGCTATCTTGTTGAAAGTGTGACAAGTGAAAATGCGTCACGTAGAACTTCAATGGAAAATGCTACAGATAACGCAGAAGAATTAACAGAACAATTATTATTAAAATACAATCAAGCTCGTCAAACAGCAATTACTAATGAAGTTAGTGAAATTGTTGCTGGAGCTAATGCGCAATAAGGAGGTCAATATGGCAAATATTGGGAAAATAATTAGTGCCCGTGGGCCAGTTATTGATATTGCATTTGCTAGCGAAGATAAATTACCTCGATTAAATACAGCAATTCGTATTCAAAATGGTGAAGAAGAATTAGTCGTAGAAGTTGCTCAACACATTGGAGATGATGCAGTAAGATGTATCGCCATGGGACCAACTGATGGGGTAGTAAGAGGAATGGATGCTGTTGATACAGGTCACCCAATTTCAGTTCCAGTAGGAAATGATACATTAGGACGTATGTTCAATGTTTTAGGTGAACCAATTGACGGTAAAGGTGAATTAGGAAATGATGTTCCACGTATGCCTATCCATAGATCTGCGCCAACTTATGCAGAACAAATGACAACTACAGAAATCTTTGAAACAGGAATTAAAGTTGTAGACTTAATTTGTCCTTTTATCAAAGGTGGTAAAATTGGGTTATTCGGTGGTGCCGGAGTAGGTAAAACAGTATTGATCCAAGAATTTATTAACAATATCGCAACACAACATGGTGGGTTATCAGTATTCGCCGGTGTTGGAGAACGTAGCCGTGAAGGTAACGATTTATACTATGAAATGAAAGAAAGTGGCGTTTTATCTAAAACATCACTTGTCTTTGGACAAATGAACGAACCTCCAGGAGCACGTTTACGTGTTGCCTTAACTGGTTTAACAATGGCTGAACAATTCCGTGATGGACAAGGTCAAGACGTGTTATTATTCATTGATAACATCTTCCGTTTCACACAAGCAGGTTCAGAAGTTTCTGCCTTACTTGGACGTGTACCATCACAAGCAGGATATCAACCAACTCTAGCAACTGAAATGGGTGCTTTACAAGAACGTATTACATCAACTAAAAAAGGATCAATTACATCAGTACAAGCGGTCTATGTACCAGCCGATGACTTAACTGACCCTGCACCAGCAACAACATTTGCTCACTTAGATGCTAAAATCGTCTTGGATCGTTCAATCGCTGCTTTAGGTATTTACCCTGCAGTAGATCCACTTAACTCTTCATCAAGAGCCTTAGATCCATTAGTTGTAGGTAAGGATCATTATGAAGTAGCTCATGGTGTTCAACAAATCTTACAACGTTATCAAGAATTACAAGATATCATCGCAATTCTTGGGATGGATGAATTAGGTGATGAAGATAAATTAATCGTTGCACGTGCAAGACGTGTACGTAACTTCTTATCACAACCATTTACAGTAGCTAGTCAATTTACTGGTTTAGATGGAAAATATGTCCGTGTAGAAGATACTGTTCAAGGATTTAAAGAAATTCTTGAAGGTAAATGGGATCAATTACCTGAACAAGCATTCCATAATGTTGGTACTATTCAAGAAGCTGTAGAAAAGGCTAAACAAATCGAAAATGACTAAATTTAAGCTAAAAATTATTACACCTCAAGGTATTTACCAAGAAGTGGAAATTGATCAGATAAATCTTGATACAACTGCTGGACAAATAGGTATTTTAGCTCATCATATTCCACTAGCAAGTGGTGTAAAAGTGTCTCAAATGAATTATATTATTGATGGAAAAAGAACATATTTTTCTGTCGCAGGTGGTTTCATTTATGTAAATGAAACAGAAACAACTTTAATTGCTAATGCAATTGAATCACAAGAAGAAATTGATTTAGAAAGAGCACAAGAAGCAAAAAGAAGAGCTGAAGAAAGACTTAAAATACAAAACGATGAAATCGATATGTTAAGAGCACAAGCAGCTTTGCAACGTGCAATTACACGTATTCATGTCAAAGGTTTATAGAGAAGAACTTCCATTCTTCTCTTTTTTTTGTATAATAGTTTTAAGGAGAAAAAAGAATATGAAAAAGAAGTTTATAGGAGTTATTGGGATTGTTATCGTGGTGATAGTGGGAGGTATTTATTATCTTACACGAGAAGAAAAAATTGAATTATCATTAAAAAATAAAAAAGAGATTATTGTAGAATATGGAAATACAGTTCAATATTCATTTGATGATCTTATTCAAACAAAAGACATAGATAAAGATAAGTTGAAAGAAATAAAAAAAGAAATAAAAATAACAGATAATCTAAAAAATGAAGATCAAAAAGATTATCCAGCAATTGGAAGCTATACAATAAATATTAAATATCAAGATCAAAAACTAAAAAAGAAAGTGATTGTTAAAGATACTACAGCTCCTGTTTTTAATGAAATAAATGAAGTTTCATTTGAAGAAGGAACAGAAAATTATGATTTTAATCAAGAAATCAAAGCAACAGATTTAAGCAATGTTGATTTACAATATGATTTATCTTCATTAGATGTAAATAAAGCAGGGGATTATCAAATAAAAGTATTTGCGAAAGATAGTTCAGGAAATCAAGCAGAAAAAGAAATAACTGTACATGTAAAAGAAAAACCTAAACAAGAATTATCAGCAGCTAAGATTTATCATGGCGGAGGAAAAGTGATTTGTATTGATGCAGGACATCAAGCACGAGGAAATAGTTCATTAGAACCTAATGGACCAGGTTCATCGACAATGAAAGCAAAAGTGACAACAGGGGCAACAGGATGTGTAACAGGGAAAACAGAATCACAAATCAACTTAGAAGTGGCACTTAAATTACAAGAAGCTTTATCAAATCAAGGTTATACTGTGGTTATGTGTCGTACATCACAAAATGTCGATTTATCTAATGCTCAAAGAGCTCAAATGGCAAATGAGGCAAATGCAGATGCATTTATTCGTTTACATTGTGATTCAAGTGAATCATCTTCTTCTACAGGAACGTTGACACTTGCGCCTTCAACTTCTAATAGATATTGTGCAAGTATTGCAAGTCAATCACAATCACTTTCAAAAAGTATTGTGAATAATATTTGTAAGGCAACATGTTCTAGAAATAGAGGAGTTTCAATTGTTGATAATATGACAGGTTTAAATTGGTCAAAAGTTCCTGTTACTATTGTAGAAATGGGATTTTTATCAAATCCAGGAGAAGATCGATTACTTTCAAGTGAGGATTATCAAAATAAAATTGTTCAAGGAATTGTAAATGGAATTGGTGAATATTTAAGTTAAGATTAGAAAAAGAGGAAAAAGTAATGGAAAAAGTTACATTAGGGAGAACAGGAATTACAGTGAATCGTAATGGTTTTGGGGCATTACCAATTCAACGAGTAACTGGAGAAGATGCAACAACAATTTTAAGAAAGGCATATGATCAAGGAATTCGTTTTTTTGATAGTGCAAGATGGTATAGTGATAGTGAAGAAAAGCTAGGAAATGCATTAAGTGATGTTAGAAAAGATATTTATATTGCAACGAAGACAGGATCTACTACAGTAGAAGGTTTTTGGAAAGACTTAGAAACAAGTTTAAATAATTTAAAAACAGATTATATTGATATTTATCAATTTCATAATCCTTCATTTTGCCCTAAACCAGGAGATGGTACAGGTTTATATGAAGCTATGTTAGAAGCAAAAGCTCAAGGAAAAATACATTTTATAGGTTTAACGAATCATCGTTTACCAGTAGCTATAGAAGCTTGTGAAAGTGGATTATATGATACAATTCAATTTCCATTTAGTTATTTAGCTGATCAAAAAGATATTGATTTAGTACATAAATGTAAAGAACACAATATTGGTTTTATTTGTATGAAAGCATTATCTGGAGGTTTAATTAATCGTTCTGATGCAGCATATGCTTATTTAGCACAATTTGATAATGTCTTACCAATATGGGGAATTCAAAAAGAAAAAGAATTAGATGAATTTATTTCTTATCAAACAAAAGCACCCGAACTTACTCAAGAAATTAAAGATTTAATTGAACATGATCGTAAAGAGTTAGCTGGTGATTTTTGTAGAGGATGCGGTTATTGTATGCCTTGTCCAAAAGATATCCAAATTAACCAATGTGCTAGAATGTCTTTAATGTTAAGAAGAGCACCAGCAGCAAGTTGGCTTAATGATCATTGGCAAAATGAAATGAAAAAAATAGAAGAATGTTTAAATTGTGGAAAATGTATGACAAAATGTCCATATCATTTAAACACACCTGAATTATTAAAGAAAAATTATAAAGATTATAAAACATTCTTAAAATAAAAAGGTAGACGAAATTCGTCTACCTTTTTTCTTTATAAAGAAAAAGGCCCAGATGGACCTTATGAGACATGTCTAATTGTTATAATTCTTTTATAGTAATAAGAACCAGGTTGAAAATCACTAATTTTAACACAAGCATTTGGATCATTTCCAAAAGTATGCGATCCGCCACCACCACAGTGAATTAAACTTCTAGTACCATCACTATTCAACATTACAATTCCAATATGTGTAACTGATCCAGTTCCAAAGCAAGCTAAATCACCAGTTTGTGAATTTGACCAGCTTACCCCTGAAAACATAGATGAATAACCTGCTGCGGTTGTTCTACCTACAGATTTTCCTGCATGGTTTAAACAATAATAGACTAATCCAGAACAATCAAACATATTTGGTCCATTTGCACCCCAATAATAACGACATCCTAATTTTGAACGAGCTACTTCATAAATTTTATATCCAAGATTAGAAGATGTTGTGTTATTTGTGTTAGAATTGTTAGTGTTATTGTTTGTATTACTATTAGAGTTATTATTACTTGAATTATTATTATTGTTGTTATTTGAATTATTATTACCAGTATTATTTGAATTATTGCTATTTGTATTATTTGATGCTGGTGGAGCAGGTCTAGCTGTTGATGGTTTTGTTTCATAAGCTTCAGCATTGAATTTATCAATAGCAGCAGCTAATGATTCACTTGCAGCACCATAATCATATATAGCATCTTGCGTAGAAGCAATTTGTTTTCTTTGTTCTTCTAATAATGTTTCATATTGTACTTGAATAGCAGCTTGTTCTTTCTTTTGTTCTTCTAAAACAGCTTTTGCGTTTTCTAAAGTAACTTTTTGATTTTCAATTTCCTTTTTCTTTTCTAACATTTGAGCAATCAAATCTTGGTCACTTGAAGTAAGTGTATTGAAACTATCTATTCTAGATAACATATCAGTAAAATTATCAGCCCCAAATATATAATTGATAAAAGTATTTTCATTCATATAAGATTGCATGACATACATACGATCTTTTATTTCTTGATTATCTTTATCTATATCTGCTTGGGCATTTTGTATAGATGTTTCAACATATTGAATTTCAGCTTCTTTAGATGAAATATCCGAATTTAATGAATTTAGCTTTTTTTGAACACTGTCTAATGTTTGCGTTGTACTCGCCGCAGCACTTTTTTGATTTTCTAAATCTTTTTTTAACTTCTTATTTTTAGCTTTGAGATAGCTGTTGAATTCTTCGCATGTTTTCTTATTACTATTTGTTAGTTTTCCACTTGCACATAGTGACATATATTTTGATTCATCTTTTGAAAAATCAATAGCTTCTACAGGTTTTATACAATAGCATGTTGATACAAGCATTGTAGATGCAACAAATCCTACAAAATATTTTTTAATTTTCAAAAAAAACACCCCCTCATATTATTTACACATCATTTTCTAAAAAAAGTAAATAAAAGTTGTTTTTATACAAAATAAAAACCTTTAAGCTTATAAACTTAAAGGTTTTAAGTCATTACTAATAAGGTCTAACTGCACAAGTAAATCTACTTACATTAGATGCAATCTTAACAACATCACCTGTTTGTGGTGCATGAATATATTGACCATTACCAATATAAATACCTACATGTCCACTTTTCCATAAGATATCTCCTGGTTGAGCTTGACTTAATGGAATAATTGCTCCAGATTGACCTTGAGATCCAGAATAGTGATCAAGTGAAACACCTGCTTGTGCATAACACCACATAACCAAACCAGAACAGTCAAATGAATTAGGTCCACTTGCTCCCCATACATAAGGACAACCTAATTTAGAATAAGCAGCAGCTACAACTGTAGAACCATACTTATTTGTAGTAGGAACATTTGTAGATGGTCTAATAGTTGTGGAACCACTACTGATACTACCTGATGAAGATGATTGAGTAACAACGACTGATGATAAGAATGAATCTAATGAACTTTGAGTATCAGAAATTTTAGATTGTTCACTTTCAGCAGATGCTAAATCTTTTTGTTGTTTAGCTAATAGATCTTCATATTGAGTTTGTAAAGTATATTGTTCGTTTTGTTGAGAAACAATATTTGCTTTTACTGTTTCAATAGTTGCTTTTTGAGATTCAACTTGCTTCTTTTCATCAGCAATTTTTTCTACTAATTCTTTATCGAATTGAGTGATTTCATTGACACTATCAATTCTTGAAAAGAAATCAGAGAAGTTTGAAGCACCAAAAATAAATTCAATATAACTATTACTATTATTGTATGATTGCATAGCATACATACGTTCTTTAACTTCGTTTTCTTTAGCTGTGATACTTGCTTCTAATGATTTAATTGAACTTTCCAAATAGTTGATTTCTTGTTGCTTTTGTTCAATTTGGTTATTTAAATCAGCAATTTTAGAAACAACGTCATCTAATGAACTTTGAGTATCTGAAATTTTAGATTTAGATTCATCAATAGAACTTTGTAACTGATTGTTTTTCTTTTTTAAGTATGAATTAAATTGTTTACAAGTATTATAATTACTATTAGATAAACTTTTACTAGAACAAAGTTTCATATATTTATCTTCTTGTCCTTCAAAGTTTACTGCATGAACTTGACTTGTAGAACAAAAAAAGGATACTAACAAAGTAAAACAAATCATGGAGATTAAACTCTTTTTCATAACTATAATTCCTCCCGTAGCTATTATCTTATTTTTTTAACCAAAAGTAAATATAAACAACGATAATAATAACATTTTTGACATTGTGACATATTTTATAATGAGGTGAAAAATTTTGGTAAAACATGGAATTGATGTTTCTAAATTTCAAGGGTTGATTGATTGGCAAGAAGTTAAAAAACATATTGATTTTGCAATCATTAGATGTGGGTATGGAAGTAATCTGGAAAGTCAAGATGATCCGTATTTTAAAAGAAATGCGGATGAATGTACACGTTTAAAAATCCCTTTTGGGGTTTATTTATATTCTTATGCAACCAATGAAAGAGAAGCTCTATCAGAAGCTAAACATGTATTAAGACTCGTAAAGGATTATCAAATGGCCTATCCTGTTTATTATGATTTAGAAGATAATAATACAACAGGAAGACAAAGTAATCAAACAATAGCGAATATTGCACAAACATTTGCTCAAAGACTCGAACAAGAAGGTTACTATGTAGGAATGTATGCATCATTGTTTTGGTTTAGAACTAAACTTACAAGTCCAATCTTTAATGAGTATACAAAATGGATTGCAAGATATAATGATGAACTTAATTATGATGGAGAATATGGTATGTGGCAATATAGCGCTACAGGAAATGTTTTAGGAATTGATACAATGGTGGATCTAAATTATGCCTATAAAGATTTTCCACAAATCATCGAAGAAGGTGGTTATAATAATTTTTCTAATACGAATTTAACAAGGTATAAGATAGGCGATGAGGTAGAATTTCACCATGTATTTTTAACAAGTGAATCTACGCAGCCATTAATGCCATATCGTCATTTTGGAATTATTACGAGAATTGTTCAAGGTGCTAGAAATCCCTATCTTATAGGACAAGATGCCGGCTGGGTCAATGATCAGGTCATAGAAAGAAAGATAAGATATTTAAGTGCACCTGATTATACAGGCAATAGTTTTACAGATGCATTGCGTTCTATTCAAGAAGATGCTTCTTTTGCTAATAGAACAAAATTAGCTAAATTAAATGGAATAGATAATTATACAGGTTCACAAAGGCAAAATGATGAATTATTAAGATTACTTAAAGAAGGAAAATTAAGGACATAAAAAAGAGCTTAGATTCTTTTTTCATAAGCTCTTCTTAAAGCACCACTTTTTAAAGTGATTTCTCCACAATATTTAAAACCATATTTAGTTAAAAAACTTTGCATAGAAAGATTATCATGATGTGTATCCATTCTAACACTATGATAATCTGGATACATAGCAACTACTTGATCTAAAATCGTAGAAGCTAATCCTTTTCCTTTATATTCATTATCAACAGCAATACGATGTACACATATATAAGGACAATTTAAAATCCATTTTCCTTCAATACGGTTATAAGCAGGTTCTCCATGAATCGTTACCATACACGTTCCTAAAATAACACCGTCTTCTTCTAAAACATAAGCTTCATTATTTTCTATATCTTTTTCAATTGTTTCTTCATTAGGATATCCATCTTGCCATTGATCAATATCATTATTTTTGAAATAAGTTTTTGCTTGATTAATAATGTCAATGACACGTGAAATATCTTCGATTTTCGTTGGTCTTAAAATCATTATTTTACCTCCCAAACATACTTTCCTAAATGATATAGACTTTTAGGTTGTTTGTCAAATTGTTTTGTTTACAAATCAAAAGCATTTGTTATAATAGCTTTATACAGAAGGAGGAAATAAAATGGTACTTGATCAAATCAAAGAAATTTTAAAAGATACAATGGATATTGATGAATCAAAAATTACTTTAGATGCTAAATTAAAAGAAGATCTAGAATTAGATTCATTAGATTCAGTTGAATTAATCATGTCTGCTGAAGAAGAATTTGGAATTGAAATTCCTGATGAAGACGTTATGAATTTTAAAACAGTAAACGATATAGTAAACTATATTGAAGAACATAAATAAAAGCTATAACAAGCATTTCGCTGTTATAGCTTTTTTTACTATTCTAAAATATAGTTATTCATAAGTTTTTTATTTTTTTCTAAACATTTAAATAAGAATGCTCCAATAATTAAAACAATAAATTCACCAATGAAAACATAGAATGCATTAATCATAAATGGTAATTCTAAAGCTAGATAAAGTTCTAAACCAACGATTAAACCATTGACAACCCCACCAATTAAAGCTCCAGCAAAAACATTTTTAACATAATACATACCAAGACAAGCAATCAATGTTGCAGCTGTTCCAAAACAAATGTCATATAATCCCATTGGAGATGCAAGGTTTGCAAGCAAACATCCAATAGTAAGTCCTGGAATAAATTTCTTGTTGTAACATGCAAGTAAAACAATAATTTCAGTTAAGCGCATTTGCACTGCTCCATAAGCAATAGGTGAAATCAAAATTGTTAAAACTGCATAAGCAGCACCAATCATGGCATTCATTACAATTAATTGTACCTTTTTATTATTCATTTGTAGTCCTCCTCTTCTAAAGTACAGTTAGAAGCCAAATAAAATAAAAAAGATGACAGAGCCATCTTCATTACTTATCCTTAGTTTTTTATACTGGGTTTGGCTCTCGAACCAGTCTTTGACATTATACTAAAACGGGTAGTGAAAATCAATATATTTTATTTTATAATAAAGGTAAGGAGATGATGATTATGTTATGTCCAAAATGTCATAGTTTACTAACAAAAGGAGCCAAATATTGTGATATTTGTGGAACAAGAATATCGCAAGAGGATATCCAAGTAGAAGAAGTAGGTTCAAGGGTTAAAAATAGAGAAAAACATAAAAAAGAAGTGCGTAAAAAAACTAAAATTATTATTTTAGGAATCATAGCACTTGTCGTGGTGATTGCTATGTTAGGATTTATTTTATTTTTTAAAGGAAATAAACCATCTTATTCACCAGATAATCTTGTTAGTCAACATGTTGAAAAACCATTGCATTTAGAAAAAAGTAAAGTTACATTAAATATTGGAGATGAATATACCATTCAAACTAATCTTAAATGTACTTATCAATCGAAAAATGAAAAAATATGTATCGTAGATACAAATGGTAAAATTAAGGCTTTATCATCAGGTAAGACAAAAGTAATTTGTACTAGTGA
>OGZI01003514.1_pt1 | contig 10964 bp, 16 predicted proteins | sample 1576711 | NCBI WGS metagenome assembly OGZI01 (sample SAMEA3541482, study PRJEB24748) | human gut metagenome | biome: human gut; feature: human-associated habitat; material: faeces | place: China | collected 2012
ACTTGTTCTCGCGCGAGTTCATGCTCTTGGACGAGCCCTTCTCTGCGCTCGATGCGTTCACCAAGGCGGACATGCACGAGTGGTTTCTCAACGTGGTCGATACCTGCGGAACCACGGCGCTGGTGGTGACCCACGACATAGACGAGGCCATCAAGCTCGCCGACGTCATCTACGTCATGCGCGGCGCCCCGCAACGCGGCGAGCCCGCCCGTATCGCAGGCTGCGAGCCCATCGCGTGCGAGCGTCCGCAGCGCGCCTCGTTCTCGCTCACGCCCGCCTTCCTCGACCACAAGCGCCGCGTCCTCGACCTGCTGGGGTAATAGAAGCCTCGCCTTGATTTTATCTGCTATGCGTGCTATACACTTATTATAGCAAGCTAGCTATGAAGTGAGGAGGATTGCAATGGCGACGGCCAGGGCGACGGCATCTTCGCAGCTTAATGTAAGGATTGATTCTGATTTAAAGCGAGCGGGTGATGCTGTATTCACTAGCATAGGGTTGTCACCTTCGCAGGCGGTTAGGGCTTTGTGGGAACTTGCGGCAAATCATAAGGACGAGCCCGAGCGGCTGCGCGCTGCTTTGTTCCCTCACGAGGAGGAAGTCTCCGTAGCTGCTCATGATAAAGAAAAGGCAAGGAAGCTGAAGCTGGCGGCGCAAGGTCCTCATATCATGGAGGATGTTATACGCGCCTCCGGATTGAATCCCATCGACTCTTCTGTTCCAGAGCTATCATTTGATGATCTCAAAGAGCTAGCTTATCAAGAGAAGTACGGTGACGGCGCTATGTTCTTTAAAGCGATGGTGTAACCATGTCTCATCAGATTTCTCTTCTAATAGATACTAATGTCTGGATGGATTATTATGACGCGAGCCGAACCGGCTCAAAGGCGGCGTTCGAGCTGATTAATAATGCTCTTGAGCATGGAGCTGAGCTGGTGTATACCGTGCCTAGCAGCAAGGATGTGTTTTATCTTATTGGAAGGGCGTACAAGGGGGTGCTCCGCGCTGTTAATCAAGAACGCTCATCCGAGGATTTGGCAGCCGTAGCTCGCGAGATGGCATGGGGCTGTGTTCGCAACATGTCGGAGATTGCGACTGCGGTTGGATGCGATGGAAGAGATGTCTGGATTGCCGAGAAACAGAAGCGTCTGCATCCAGATTACGAGGACAATTTGATTATTGCTGCATCTATTCGGCTGGGAGCGACGTTGCTTGTAACAAATGATGAGGGCTTGCTTCGTCATGCCCCCGTAAGCGCGCTTTCCGTAGAAGACGCATTGAAGTATCTCGATACGCTGGAATAGGGTTGCTCGCTAGCGGGGCGTCCACGTTCCGATTTGTCTTCGTTCGCCGATAGCGAAGGACTTCTTTTTGCCTTCCTCGTTATACTGTGGGACGAAAGTGACAGATGCACCTCGGGCCTCGCTGCGCCCGGGAGCGCGAGATGTGCGGGGCTAAGGATATGTGGCAGTCAACTTCGGACAACGGACGCCGCGTGACGATCGATGAACGTCGCGCGATGATTGTGGAGGAAGTGAATAGGCGCTCTTCCATCCAGGTGGCGGACATCTGCGAGCGATTCGGGGTATCCGAGGTTACGGCCCGCAACGACCTGGACAAATTGGAGAAGGGCGGAAAGCTCAGGCGCACCCATGGCGGGGCGGTCTCTATTTCGCGCACCATCACCGTCTCCTATCCCGACCAGCGCATGAACGTCAACGTGGAGGCGAAGCGAATCGTTGCCGAGAAGGCGGCGGAGTTTGTATCCAACGGCGACTCCCTTCTCATCGATACGGGGACAACGACCTTCGAATTTGTCAACGCGTTGTACGAGAAGCGAAACATCACGATCGTAACCAGCGACCTATCCATCGCGACGTTCGCCGATTCGAACCTGCCCCGTGCAGACGTGTTGCTGTTGGGGGGCGCGCTGCGTAAAAACCATCGCTATATGACCGGTTCCATTACCAATGAGATTCTCGGGCGCCTGCACCTGGATAAGGCGTTTGTCGCGACCGATTCATTTCATGAAGAGTACGGCTTTACCACGGAGTTCACGGGCAACGCAGACGTCAAGCGTCTGATAATTCGCCGTGCGAAAGAGCGATTCATGATCATGGATGCATCGAAGGTGAGGCCGCCCAGCTTTATCCAGTTCGCGACGGTCAACGATTTCGATACCATCATCACGGATTACGATCCCGATGGGGTGCTGGCGAGGGCGATAGCCGATAACGGCGCGCATGCCCGCCTTATCGAGGCAAAGCCGGAGAGGTCCGCCCGCGAGTCCGTAAGGACGGATTCGAGCGAATCGTTTGCCATAGGGCGACAGGTCGACGGGCATGTCGGCAGGGTCATGTAGCCCCTTTGGCGAATGGACGATATAAAGCGCCATCCCCGGAAGCGATAGGGGCGACGTCGCGCTTTGGGTGGGTGGCGTGGTAGTTTTAGCGGAGTCAGAATAAAAGGGCGCATCGGTGCGCGGGATGCTCACCGATGCGCCCTGTTTGTTGGGTTGTGGGCCTATTTGGGCTGGCGTCCCAGGTAGGCGACGATGCCACCGTCGACGTAGAGGATGTGGCCATTCACAAAGTCGGACGCGGAGCTGGCGAGGAAGAGGGTGGGTCCCATGAGGTCCTCGGGAGTGCCCCAGCGGTCTGCTGGCGTCTTGGACATGATGAACTGGTCAAAGGGGTTCCTGGAGCCGTCCGGAAGGCGCTCGATGAGCGGGGCGGTTTGGGCGGTTGCGATATAGCCCGGCCCGATGCCGTTGCACTGGATGTTGTACTGGCCGTATTCGGATGCAATGTTGCGCGTCAGCATCTTGATGCCGCCCTTTGCGGAGGCGTATGCGGACACGGTCTCGCGACCGAACTCGCTCATCATGGAGCAAAGGTTGATGATCTTGCCGGAACGTTGCTCCATCATGTGGGGGAGCACCGCCTTGGAGACGATGAACGCCGACGTGAGGTCCGTATCGATGATCTTGCGGAAATCGGCCGCGTCCATCTCGTGCATGGGAACGCGCTTGATGACGGCGGCGTTGTTGACCAGGATGTCGACGCCTCCAAGGTCGTTCTCGATGGCAGAAATCATGGTGGAGACCTGGTCCTCATCGGTTACATCGCATACGTAGCCTTTTACACCGAGGCCGCACTCTTTATATTGGGCGACCGCGGCGTCGCGCCTTTCTTCCGTTCTGCAGCAGAAGGCGACGCTTGCGCCGGCTTCGCCCAGGGCCCTTGCCATGGCAAAGCCGATGCCATGGGAAGCTCCGGTGACAAGGGCGACTTTGCCTTCGAGATCATACTGAACCATCGTGAAAACCTCTCTCTTTCTGTCCCACATTCCTATCCGTAAGAAATCGAAAACAAAATATGTAGTAATAATCGAATCTTGCGGAAACTTCACTAATAACGAAAGAAATCAGAAGAGCTAATTACCTTCGCTATAGTGGCACAAACGACATAAAATATGCCATCTACCTGCAAAAACAATAGTACACGCTTACTTGGTCAAGGTCGATAGATTGCTCCAAATTGACAACTGAATACCGTTTACGTACGAAACCGATACGTTCGCCGAGGGTGAACGTTTTTTGCGATATCCCTGTTGTACAAATAGGGCTGTCAAGACGAACAAGGGGCCTTACAACCCCAATCCAGAAGAGGAGCGTTCAATGGATTTGCGTGAGATTCTGAGTGAGGACATCATCGACCTCGACCTCAAAGGCACCACCAAGGACGAGATTCTTCACGAGCTCTCTCAGCATCTGTTCGACGCGGGCTACATCACCGATATCGATCAGTTCGTGAAGGATATCTATGTCCGTGAGGCTGCTGGCATTACCGGAGCGGGCAACCACATCGCTATTCCCCATGGCAAGAGCAGCTCGGTCAAGAAGATCACCATCGCCGTCGGTCGTTCCGAGCACTACGTGGAGTGGGAGAGCTACGACGAGCAGCCGGTGAACCTGTTCTTCCTGTTCTGCGTGTCCGATGACGAGGGCTTCGCCCAGAACCACATGCGCCTGCTGGCTGAGCTTGCCGGCAAGATCGGCAAGGACAGCCTTGTCGAGGCCCTGCAGGCAGCAAAGACCCCTGCTGAGGTTATCGAGATTCTTACGGCGTAAAGAGGCGCCGAGGAATGCGCAGAGATGCGCGTTGGAAATCGGGGGGACGCGTCGCGTCCGTTAAGAGAGCAACTAGAAGGAGGAAGTAATGAAGATCGTTGGAGTTACCGCTTGCACTGCAGGAATCGCGCACACCTACATCGTCGCCCAGAAGATTCAGGACGCCGCTGAGGCCGCTGGTCACGAGTGCAAAATCGAGACCCAGGGCACCATCGGTGCGGACAATATCCTCACCGATGAGGAGATTGCAGCCGCCGACGTCGTGATCATCGCCCACGACATCGCCGTTGACCAGGCTCGTTTCAAGGACAAGAAGGTTGTTGATATCCCCATCAGCACCGCTATGAAGAATCCCAAGAGCCTGATCGCCACCATCGAGAAGAAGCTCGGCAAGTAAGCGGTTCTCTCAGGTATTCCGTGTTGAATTGCCATATGGCTAAGTAAGAAAGGAGGGAGTTCCATGTCTCAGATCAAGAAGGTCGGCGTGATGAAGACCATCATGACGGGTATCTCCTACATGATCCCCATGGTCGTTGCCGGCGGTATCCTCGGAGCTCTCGCAAAGGGTTTTGGCGGCTGGGAGATCGGCAACTATTATGCCGAGGTTGCCGGTAGCTGGCCCACGCCCTTTACCGGTATGGAGCCCTTCACCTGGGGCGGCTTCTGGTGGGGCGTCAACATGCTCAGCTCCTACGCGATGAACTTCGCGGTCGCGATCCTGTGCGCCTTCATGGCCTACTCCATCGCCGAGCGCCCCGGCATCGTTCCCGGCTTCATCGTCGGCTACGTCTGCACCATGTCCAAGGCCGGCTTCCTGGGCGGCCTGCTCATGGGCTTCGTGATCGGCTACTTCATTCTCTGGATGAAGACCTGGAAGCTTCCCAAGTGGGGCGCTGGTCTGATGCCCGTATTGATCATCCCGGTCCTCGCTACCTTTGTTTGCGGCATGCTCTTCCTGTGCGTGTTCGCTCAGCCCCTCGCTTGGATCATGGACGTGTTCCAGCAGTGGATCGCATCCCTCAACGGCGGTTCCAAGGCCGTCATCGGCGCCGTCATCGGTGCCTGCATGGGCTTCGATATGGGCGGCCCGGTCAACAAGACCGCTTCCATGGCTGCTAACGGCCTCGGTGCCGACGGTATCTACGGTCCTATGTCCGCTAAGATCATCGGCGGCATGACCCCTCCCATCGGTGCTTTCGTTGCCTCCCTTATCGCTCGCGATAAGTTCACCCAGACCGAGCGCGACACCGCTATCACCGCGTTCCCGATGGGCCTGTGCTTCATCACCGAAGGCGTTCTGCCCTTCGCAGCTGGCGACCCCGTTCGCTTCATTCCCGCTTCCATGCTCGGCTCCGCCGTCGCCGGCGCCATCGCAGTCGGCATGGGCGTCGAGTCCATGGCTGGCCACGGCGGCATCTTCGTCTTCCCGGCTATGGTCAATCCCATGTGGGCGGTTGTTGCCCTCGTCGCTGGCTCCCTGGTGACCGGTGTTATCTACGCCGTCATCAAGAAGAAGCCCGAAGAGGCCGAAGAGGTCGAAGAGGAGATCGTCGAGCTCGACATCGACCTCTAAGCAAGATTCCTTCAGGAGCCGGCGACCGACATCGTCGGCTCCATTACTGAACATCAAGAAATCGAGGTAGAAACAATGCTCGTTTCCATGAAGGCCATCCTCGATGACGCTAATGAGAATTACTACGGCGTCATGGCGATGAACTCGATCAACATCGAGATGGTTCGCGCCGGTATCGAGGCGGCAACCGAAGAGTGCTCTCCCATCATCATCCAGATGGGCCCCGGTCAGATCGCGAAGCACGCGCATCTGGACGAGATGCTCCCCGTCGTCAAGGAGCTCGCCGAGAAAGCTCCCGTGCCCGTCGCGCTCAACCTCGACCATGGTTCCAAGCTAGAGGACGAGGTCCGCGCCATTCAGGCCGGCTTCACCAACGTCATGATCGACGCCTCCGCCCTTCCCTATGAGGAGAACATCCAGAAGACCAAGACCATCGTTTCGCTGGCTCATCCCATGGGCGTTTCCGTCGAGGCCGAGCTCGGCCACGTTGGCCAGGCAGCCGACGGCGACGGTCGCACGGACGACATGTACACCAACGTCGAGCAGGCCAAGGACTTTGTCGAGCGCACCGGCTGCGATGCGCTGGCGGTCGCTATCGGTACCGCTCACGGCAAGTATCCCGAGGGCTATGTTCCGCAGCTCGACTTCGATCGCCTGAAGGAGCTCAAGGACGCTCTTAAGATGCCCCTGGTCCTGCATGGCGGTTCTGGCTCCGGCGAGGAGAACCTCAAGAAAGCCGTTGCCGGCGGTATCAACAAGATCAACGTCTGCACCGACGCGTTCCAGGCAGGCAAGGAGGGCATGCTCGCCCTTTTGGAGGAGAATCCCAAGGCGGATTTCCTCGCCCTGCAGATGGCAGCCGAGGCTTCCATCAAGAAGTTCGTTAAGGATTACATGCACATCATCGGCTCGAACGGTCGCTATACCTACGCCGAGTACGAGTCCGGTTCCAAGGAGTAGAGAATAATGAAGATCGCACTCATCCAGGAGTTCTCCCAGGCTTCCAAGAACGATGTCATCCTGGGCCAGCTGAAGAAGGTTGTCGAGCCCATGGGCCACACCGTCTTCAACACCGGTATGCAGCAGGTCGAGAACCCCAACGACCGCCCCGAGGACTACACCGAGGAGAACCCTCGCCTCACCTACCTGCACATCGGCATCCAGGCAGCCCTGCTGCTCAACTCCGGCGCCGTCGACTTCGTCGTCACCGGCTGCGGCACCGGCCAGGGCGCCCTCATGAGCTGCAACATGTATCCCGGTGTGGTCTGCGGCTACTGCATCGAGCCCACCGACGCTTACCTCTTCCTGCAGATCAACGATGGTAACGCCCTCTCCCTGCCGTACGCCAAGGGCTTTGGCTGGGGCGCCGAGCTCAACCTCGAGACCATCTTCACCCGCGCCTTCGGCTCTCCCAAGGGCCAGGGTTACCCGGCGGACCGCAAGGAGTCCCAGAACAAGAACGTCCGTCTGCTGGACGATGTCAAGAAGCGCGTCGCCAAGCCGCTTCCCGAGATCCTTCGCGCCCTTGATCCCGAGATGGTCAAGACCGCGCTGACCAAGGCATTCCTGGATTGCTTCTACGCCAATTGCCAGGATGCCGAGCTCGAGGCCCTCGTTCGCGAGCTGGCAGAGTAGCCTTTCGCAACCATGGTTCGCGAGTAACTAGGTTTCCCCTTTTTCTCACGCGGGAGGGGGCGTTCTAACCCCCTTGGACGCCTCCTCCCGCCTTTTATTATTTTGAGGAGCTGAGGCATATGTCCAACTGCACTACCCAATATCTGCCGAGCTACACGGTCGGCGTCGATGCGTACCGCGCGGTTCCGCAGGTAGTGGGTGCTGCGCGCGTTGCTGTGATCGGAGGCCGTAAGGCGCTTGCCGCTGCGGGCGACCGTCTTACCGCCGCTCTCGAGGGAAGCGATGTCAGCGTCACCGGAACGTTTTGGTACGGAGGCAAGGCGGCATATTCTTGCGTGGAGGAGCTCTGTTCGCGTCCCGAGGTTGCGGAGGCGGATGCCATCTTTGTAGTGGGAGGCGGCAAAGCGGTCGACACCTGCAAGATCGTCGCCCATAGGCTGGCAAAGTCCCTCTATACGTTCCCGACTATCGCGTCCAACTGCTCGCCCGTCTCCTGCATATCCATCATGTATAACGAAGATGGAAGCTTTAAAGAGATCGTCCAGCTGCACGAGCCGCCGGCGCATTGTTTCATCGACACCCAGGTTATCGCCGAGGCTCCCGAGATGTATTTGTGGGCGGGCATAGGAGATACCATCGCCAAGTATTACGAAGTGGTCTTCTCCATGCGCGGTGATTCCCCCTCGTACGGTCCCGTGCTGGGGCAGGCGATTTCATGCATGTGCAACCGCCCTCTCATCGGCTGCGCTCTTGAGGCGTATGAGGACTGCAAGAACAATCGCGTTTCGGACGCCCTCACGCACGCCGCACTCAACATCGTGGTAAGTACGGGTCTGGTTTCCGGTCTCGTCGGGGTTGATTACAATTCGGCGCTCGCCCATGCGTTGTTCTACGGCCTCACCACCATTCCCTCCATCGAGCGCGACCATTGCCATGGCGAGGTAGTTTCCTATGGCGTCCTGGTCCAGCTTGTGATGGATAAGGATTCCGAGCAGCTTGATTTCCTCATGCCGCTCTATCGCGAGCTCGGCCTTCCTACCTGCCTGGCTGATTTGGGCCTTACGGTCGAGGACGATTTCGACGAGGCGCTCGCCGCCACCGAGGTGAACCAGGAGCTCCGCCATGTGCCCTATCCAGTCACCAGAGATCTTATCTGGCAGGCGATCCTTGGTCTGGAAGACGCTTCGAAAGCATGCGACGTCCCCGCATCTCCCGCCCCCGTTCTTCCGGAGGAATAGCCATGCAGCTGTCCGAGTATATCCAGATTGCATGCGCCATCGTGGGGCTGGCCGGCATAACTCTCGCCCGTGTCAGGTTCACGCGTCGCCAGCAGACGAACCCCGGCGTAACGGCGTATTCCGACGGGGAGCGCAAGATTTACTACGCGTCTTGGGCGGTCATCGCTGCCGCGCTCGTCCTCGTCTTCATTCCCTTCTAATCGTGAGCGCGGCGGCTTATTGAATCGCCCTGCTCAGGAGAACCCATTCACTCGATAGCACAGGAGTTATCCCATCATGGTATACATCGACCTTGACCAGACCCGTCCCCTCGACATCGTCCTGCTCGGTCGCATCGCAATCGACTTCAACCCCGCCTACTCGGAAGACGTGAAGGAGGACTTCAAGCCGTTGAAGGACGTGCACTACTTCGAGAAATACGTTGGGGGTTCCCCGGCGAACATTGCCGTGGGCGTGACGCACCACGGCCTCAAGGCGGGGTTCATCGGGCGTGTCTCCGACGATCGGTTTGGCGATTTTGTTATCGAGTACTTTGATAAAGAGGGTATCGATACCAGTCATGTTACCCGCTGCACCGGCGGCGAGAAGCTGGGCCTGACGTTTACCGAGATGCTGAGCCCTTCGGAGAGCTCGATTTTGATGTACCGCAACTGCATCGCCGACCTGCAGCTTTCCGTGGACGATATCGATCCTGAGTACATCGCCAGCGCCAAGGTCCTTTTGATTTCCGGCACCGCGCTGGCAGAGAGCCCCAGTCGCGAGGCTGCCCTGAAGGCGGCCATGGTCGCCCGCCGGGTGGGGACGCCCGTCATCTTCGACATCGACTACCGGGCCTATAACTGGAGGAACGCCGACGAGATTTCCATCTATTGCTCGGCGGTCGCGTGCCAGGCAGATGTCATCATGGGCTCTCGCGAGGAATTTGACCGAGGCGCTGATTGCACCCGGCATGACGGATGTGGAGAGCGCCGAGTACTGGCACGGCCAGGCGGCCAAGATCGTTGTGATCAAGCACGGCATGGAGGGTTCCACGGCCTACCTCCAAAGCGGCGAGCTCTTCTCCATCAAGCCGTTCCCCGTTATCGCGCGCAAGGGTTTCGGCGGGGGAGACGGCTACGGCTCCGGCTTTATCTACGGTCTGTTCCAGGGATGGGATATGCAGCGTTGCCTGGAGTTTGGCTCCGCCGAAGCCTCGATGATGGTTCGCGCCAACAACTGCTCCGATGCCCTGCCCTCTCCGGACGAGGTTCAGGCCTTCATAGACGAGGAGAAGGCGATGTACGGGGAGATGGTGGCGCAGGCATGAGGCCGCTACTTGTCCTGGACGGATCGAGGGTAGATTGGCGCAGGACCTCGCTGCGCATGGCGATGTATTTCTTTGGCGTGGTGGTGTTGGCGCTTGGAATCGTCATCCAGACCGAATCCGGCTTGGGGGTGGCATCGCTGACGTGCTTTGCTGACGCTCTCTCACGGATATCGGGGGTTACGTTGGGGACGATGGTCTCGGCGACCTATATAGCCTACGTGTTCGTCCAGCTGGTGCTGCTGGGGCGCGAGTTTCAGCCGCGCATTCTTCTCGAAATCGGCTTCTCGGTCATGATTGGCATGTTCACCGACGTCTTCTCCGCCGTGATTCCCATTCATCCGGCTGCTCTCCCCGAACGGGTCGCCACCATGCTGCTCTCGTTGTGCCTTACCTCGTTTGGAGTGAGCTTGGTGGTGAACATGGGCGTCGTGCCAAATGCTCCCGACGGTCTGGTGCAGGTTATCGCAGAGAAGATGCGAAAGCGTTTTGGAGACGTCAAGGTTGTGTTCGATTCGATTCATGTTGCCGTCGCGCTGGCGCTGACGCTTGCGGTTCTTGGCACCGTTGGGGGCTTTGGACCCACGACCGTGATATCCGCATTGTTCTTGGGCCGCATGATCAACGTGATGAACCGCCTGTTCGCGGCTAGGTTCACAAGGGCGGCGTTTGGAGACGTGCCCCCGCTGGCAAGCGGTGTGGCGAAAGCAGAGGGGGAATAGCTATGGGAGAGCTGGTAGCGGCGATCTGCGTGGTGTTCATAGGGATCATGGGCTTTAAGGCGTACCAGGCCTACCCCTCGTATAAGGGAAGCCTGTACCAGGAGCTGTTTGGCAGCTACGCCGAGTACTTCTGGCGCTTCACCATGAAGCAGGACCTTTCAGAATCTAGTTACCTCAACGAGAAGATCGGCCCCCATCGCCTAGGATACAACGCGTATTTCGACGCTATGGGCAAGCAGGCCGCGGCGTTCGTCACCGTATTCTCGACGCGCGGGGTGACAAGCGTCTGCATGATGGGCGGCGCGGGGGCGTTTCGCGGAGGCGACACAGGTTAATGGTCCGTAGAGCGCGACGGCAAGGT
>OGZI01003521.1_pt1 | contig 10938 bp, 8 predicted proteins | sample 1576711 | NCBI WGS metagenome assembly OGZI01 (sample SAMEA3541482, study PRJEB24748) | human gut metagenome | biome: human gut; feature: human-associated habitat; material: faeces | place: China | collected 2012
AAGTTCAAAAATCCTCCTGCAAGCAAGCTTGCATCGGATTTATGACCTTTTGACCTTGGTATCATGATACATTATTATAGAAAAAATTGCAACGAAAAGCGCAAAAAGATGATAGCAAAAGGAAGTTGGGTGTGATATACTGACTGCATGTATGTGATGAAAAAAAAGGAATTCATGTATACAAAGAAAATTTTGCCTGAAGGCTGGAAAAAGAAGGTTTTGGCAGCGGTGTTCCTGGCTGTTTTGGGAAATATCCTGGTGCAGTATGTGATCCCATGGCCGGAGTTTATGACAGTTTCCTATGAGGCAGCAGCAGAGGAACTGGTGAGACGGTTTGCATGGCTGAACGTATGGATTGATGCGGCCATGGTGAGATCCTTCTACCGTCTCCCGTTAAAAGAGATCAAAGGTGTGCTGGAGCGGCTGGTATCAGATGAAACGCTGGAGCCGTATGAGGGCGGATACATTCGCCGGGAGGACCTGCCTCTGCTGGAAGGTGAGCCGGCAGAGGTGCCGGAAAAGAACCATACGGTGTTTGTGCTTCACAGAAATGATTTTCTGGTGAAATCCAATGAGCACTGGCTGAAGGAACGGTTCACACATGCGGAGTACGATGTGCTGGGCTATCTGCTGATTGACGGGGAGTTTGAGGGATGTCTGCTGGGGCATTTCCGGAACGGTCCCTTCGAGCTGGAGGATGTGGCCGTCCGTATGGAAAAAGGCGCTGCAGATGCGTTGAAAGAGGATATACGAAATGCCGTGGAACTTCTGTACGACCCGGAGACAAGCCCCCTTAAGCGGTATATGGGAGAGGCGTTGGAGCGCTGAAAAAATATTTTGAATTTCATGCTTGACTCTCACACTGTGGTATGGTCTATAGTGATACTGAGCTCAAAAACACATATATGTGAGGTGGTACTATGTTAAAGATTGGTGATTTTTCAAAGCTGTCGAGAATCAGTATCCGTATGCTGCGCCATTACGATGAGATCGGCCTGCTGGAACCAAGGCTGGTTGATCCAGCCACCGGTTACCGGTATTACGGGGAGGAACAGCTCTCCGCGGCCGGACAGATTCAGAATCTGAAATCCATGGGATTTGGCCTGGCGGTCATCCGTGAAATTTTAAACTGCTGCGGCAGACCGGAGGAAATGGAGAGATTTCTCCGGGTTAAGAAGAAAGAGCTGGAAGACCAGATGGACGGCATCGGTACGAAGCTGCGGCTGCTTGATAACACCATCGAATGGATCAGAAAGGATGGAGATATGATGGATTATCAGGTAACGTTAAAAACTTTGCCGGAGAGGTACGTGGCGAGTGTCAGAAAAGTAATTCCGGCTTATGACCAGGAACAGATATTATGGGGGATTCTCCATGAAGAGACGGGAGCGCAGAACCTGCAGATGGCATCGCCCGGTTACGGAATGGCTGTTTTCCATGATGAAGGATATAAGGAAGAGGATGTGGATGTGGAAATTCAGATTTCCGTTGAGGGAACGTACCGGGATACGGAGCACGTAAAATTTAAGACGGTGCCCCCGGTTCTGATCGCTTCGGCTGTTTATCAGGGCAGCTATTCACAGATCACAAGAGTCAATGAGGCAGTGGCCCACTGGATTCATGACAACGGGTACGAGTACGACGGCGCTTCGTTCTGCATTTATCACGTCAGCCCTCACGACACATCGGATCCGGAAAAACTGGTAACGGAAGTGTGTTATCCGGTGAAGAAAAAATAGAATATGGAACTTTACAGGAGCCGGGTATGCTGTATTCAGGATACCCGGCTCTTTTCAGCTTCACGGCCGTGATACACCGGGTAAATTGTCTTTTCCAGTCCGGGATGATATAATCCCGTCTTTGACAGTCTTTTTAACAAAACACCGCTATAATGCCCATTCTATCAGGGTTTTACAGCGGTGTTGTTTCGTTTTGATATATAGTCTTTTTCTTGCTTCTGGGAAACGTTATAAATTTTAACTAGCTTGTCTTCTTTTTGCTCAATTTCTGGATCTCTCTCATCCTGCTTTTGGTGAGGAATTCATAGTCGGTTTCAAAACCGCTTATTTTGTGCAGTTCATCTGTCAAGTTCGTGGATTCGTATATAGGGATAAAACCTTGTCCCTGCACATCCGCAAAGGCAAATCCTTTTAGGGCAGAAACGATTTCCTCACAGCTGTACCGCTTATTAAGCTTGTTCTCCAAACACCGGTAAACGAGTAATGCCAAAAAACAGATGAGAAAGTGGGCCTTGATGCGGTCTTCTCTTTGTACATATACAGGTCTTGCGGAAAAATCCGTCTTCATGATCCGAAAACAGGTCTCTATCTGCCATCTGCGTTCACTTACCTTTAGGATCTCTCCCGGATCATCTTCAAATAAATCCGTGCAGACGGCATAAAGGCCGTCATACCTTGCCTCCTCCACAATCTTTTGTTCATCCAGAACATACCGGATGTCTGCGCTCTCCCCATCTTTCGTAACTGCTGATTTACCAATGAATCTTGCGGGATCATTTGGATTCTTCCCTGTTTTTTTATGATTTCCATCTGCAAGCATGGCTTTTGCCCGCTCCACCTGTTTTTCTCTGACTTCCCTCTGGTAGGCGGCATACTTGGGGGAATAGGTGATCAGGAGCCGGTGCTCCATTTTCCTGGTGCTGTATGGCTCTTCTTTATAGAAAAGCTCATCAGAATCCTTTTCCGTGATCGTATCAAGGTCTGTGAGCCGGTTGTCGGAAAGCCTTCGGAATCTTTTGCGGTTAAGCGCCAGTTCCCTGTATTCCACCGGAAGTTTTTTTATCGACTGTGTGATGATATAAGAACGGTTCCTGGTGTGGTTATAGAGCCGGTTGTTTTCTGAGCCTAAACCGGCATCTGAGCAGAAGATAAACCGTTCACAGCCAAACTCCTCAATGACCTTTTTTTCAAGAGGCTTTAAGGACTTTTGTTCGTTCTCATTCCCCGGAAACAGACGGAAGGCCAGGGGGATCCCGTCTCCATCCGTAAAAAGTCCCATTTGTACAATCGGATTGGGACGATGCTCTTTACTTTTCCCGTACTTTTTATTGCCGTCCTCCTGTTCGATCTCAAAGTAAAAGTTCGTACAGTCATAATAGAGAACCCGGTCATTCCGTTCCAGAATGGATTTTGAATTCTTATAGACCTCTGCCTGAATAAGATCACATTCCTCAGAAAGAACAGTCAAAGCCCGGTAGACATCGTGCAGTTCATAGGCAGGTGCCTCTAAAAATCCTTTGGCAGCTTCATAGGAGGACCGCTTGCTGCCAGGATCTAACACCCTTGTATAGATCAGATCGGACAGGATCGCATTCAGATCATAGGTATAGTGATGTTTGTCCCGTATTTTTCTGCAGATCCGGTTTAGCCCTAATTCGTAGTAAATGGACTGTAAGAAGAGGTAGCCGCCTTGAAAGTTGCGCCTCTGCCCATGAGGAATCTTCCGGTTAGGGTGAAATACAATGGGGATACAATGACTTTCTTTTTCCAGTTCATACCGTTCCGTTTCGATACGTGCCTGTTCCTTAGCCCATTTCATGACATCCTCACGGGTAGGGCCGTGCTCCGCTAATAAATCTTTTAATGTACCGAGCTTTCGTATGGTTCTTGATGTAGATTTTCCATTTCCGTCAATATAAGACTGCTTAATATAGAAAGACTCTGCGTTCTTAGACTTTGATATGCTAACCTTCATAATGATCACCTCTATCTAAATAGTATACCACAAAAAGACCAAAAAGCCTATATATAAAAACAATAAAGTTGACAAAAAAATATAAGTCATTACTGGCTTACACGCTGATTTTTATAGTTAGGGGTGTCAAAGACCCGTGTATTCAGGATACCCGGCTCTTTTCAGCTTCACGGCCGCCATACCCCGGGTAAATTGTCTTTTCCAGTCCGGGATGATATAATAGGAACCATGAAAGAAATGAGTCGGAATTTTATGAAAAAGATCTGGAAAATGGGGCGCTATCGTGACGCGTCCATTCAGAAAAAACTTACGCTGTCGACATGGGTGGTGGCAATTATACCGATTATGATTATATTTGCCATTGTTTTTTTCGTGTTCACAAATGTCAGTGTGGAGAATTCAAAACGCCAGTCACAGATGCTTTTAGATAAGACGGTGGAGGAACTGGATGCGTATTTCGCGCAGGCGCAGGAAGGCATGAATCTGATGGTGACGGATATTAATGTGCAGAATGCCATCGATAATTACGTGACCGGGACCTATAAGGAAAAACTGGATTTAAGGGATTTTATCAGAAACCGCCTGACCAATATGAGTACGGTGGGCAGACGAACAGGTACGATATCCATTTATATCAAGGATGCCAATCAGACCTTTTCCAGAGACTTTTCCGACCAGGATTTAGGGCTGGCCTGCTCCGGTGCTCCCTGGTTTGAAGCGCTGCTGTCAGGGGAGGCGTCCTTTGTCCGCGAGGATGGGGACTCCCTGCAGGACGGGCGGCCTGTCTGGATTCTGGCGTCCAATATTGTCAGCGTCAAAAACGGAGAGGTCCAGGGGCTGGTCTATGTGGAACTCGATAAAAAGAAGATGATTCAGCCGTTTTACGATCTGGTGGAGGGCAGCGGAGATGAGATCATCTGTAATGGACAGGAGATTGTATCCGATGCCTGCAGGGAGGGCGGCCATTTTGTTCCGCTGTACTCTTATTCCACGGCGCTGGGGCAGAATGTGGAGTTCAGACTGCAGTTAAAGGAACTGCAGAGAGGCTATGGCGCAGCCCTGGTTTACTTTCTGATCGGTATGGTGGTTCTCATTATCCTGATCTATCTCATTGACAAGCTGCTGGCAGACTGGTTTTCCAGGAGAATCATCACGCTGCGTGATGCGACGAGGGAGATCGCCAAGGGGAATTTAGACGTGGTTGTCTGTGATGACCATCCCGATGAGATCGGGGAACTGGTACAGAGCTTAAATACCATGGTAAAGGATATGAAGCGTCTGATTGAAAGCGAATATCTGGTTAAAATCGAGAGCCAGCAGGCCACCTTAAGGGCGCTTCAGAGTCAGATTAACCCTCATTTTATCTACAATACGCTGGAAAGCATCTCCATGCTGGCCCTGATTCGGGATCATTATGAGATTGTAGATATGGCACAGGCGTTTTCCCTGATGATGCGGTATTCCATGGAGCCGTCCACTCTTGTGGCGGTCAGAGAAGAGGTCGAGAATGTGCGGAATTTTGTGACCATACAGAAAATCCGTTTCCCGGACCGTTTTCTGGTGGAGTACGCCATCGATGAGGAGTGCATGGCGGAAAAGATACCGAGGCTGACCATGCAGCCGCTGGTGGAAAATGCATTTAAGCATGGATTCGAGGACACGCCGGAGCACAAGCGTCTCCTGGTTTCTGTTCTGAAACGGCGGGGATTTCTCGTTATCAGAATTTTTAACGATGGTATGGCGGTTCCGGCGGAGCGAATTGCCAGAATACGGGAGCTGCTGATGCCGGATAACCAGGAGGAGACGCTGGACTGTTTTGCTCTCAGGAATTTAAGCAGGCGTCTTAAGCTTCTGTTTGGGGAAAACAGCCGGGTGACGCTGCGCTCGGGAAAAGGCATTGGAACGATTGTTTCATTGAGAATTCCACTGCGAGAAGAGGGGGAAGAGAACGATGAGAAAGATTTTGATCTGTGACGACGAGGCCATCATACGGCAGGGGATCAGAAAAATTCTGGAAACCTGTTACAGGGATATGGAGATACGGGAATGCAGTGACGGTATGGAGGGGTATAAGACCATGGCGGTGTGGAATCCGGACGCGGTAATCACGGATATTCGCATGCCGGTGTTAGATGGGCTGGCCATGATCGAGAAGGCCCAGGCCGACGGAATCACGGCCCAGTATGTGGTGATCAGCGCTTACCGGGATTTTGAGTACGCCAGGACAGCAATCCGGTGCGGAGTCCGGGAATACATTCTAAAGCCGGTCAACCGTTTTGAACTGACAGACTGCGTGTCACGCCTCCTGGATATGAAGGAGCCGGAGGATGTGGAGGAAGAGACGGGAACGGCACCGGAGGAGAGCGGAAGTATCGGCAGGGCAGTTCAGTATATCGAAAATAATTTTTACCGCAACATCAGTCTGGAGGAGGTCAGTCAGGTGGTTCATATGAACACCGCCTATTTTTCCACGCTGTTTAAAAAACAGACGGGTAAGAAGTACATTGACTACGTAACAGACTTACGCATGGAAAAGGCGAGAAAGCTGATTCTCAATACGGATTTAAAAATAGTGAATATCGCAGAGATGGTAGGATACAGCAGTACAAAGCATTTTGCACGAATCTATAAGGAGAAATACGGAGTCACACCCAATGGGGAGAGATAATATGCACAATAAATATGAACAAGATAACTAAAAACTATAAAAACAGCACTAAAACCAAAATTTGGGTCCCTTCTCTTTTGGTCATCCTCTGTTATAATGAGAGTATAAAAGTTAAGCGGAATGAAACAGACCGAAATAGAAAAAAGGAGGATTTTATATGAAAAAAACGCTTGCTGTTGTACTGTCGGCCGTTATGGTCAGTGGATTAGCCTTAAGCGGATGCGGAGGAAACAGTGCATCAGCCACAACCGCTGCGCCGAAGGAGACGACGACTGCCGAACCTGCGGAGACGAAAAAAGAAGAGACAAAGGGAGAAGAGGCCAAAGGCGAAGCCCCAGCCGGAGAACAGGTGACGATCACCATAAGCAACTGGCTGGAGGCAGAGGAAGCCACATCCGCTATTTTTAAAGAACTGCTGGATGATTTCATGGCGGCCAATCCGGATATCAGGGTAGAATCCCAGGCCATCCCGTTCAACCAGTATAAGGATCAGGTTCTGATTGCAGGAACCTCCGGCAATGCGGCCGATGTGATTATGGGAAATTCCCAGATGATGAGCGCCTTTAACGGAGCGGGAATTCTGGCGGAACTCGATGATCTGGCTTCGAAGGAAGTGCTCGACGATATTTACCCCGGTTACTTATCAGGAACGACCTACGACGGAAAAGTGAAAGCACTGTCCTGGGCGCCCCATCCCATTGCCATGTATTACAACAAGGATTTATTTACGAAAGCCGGTTTAGATCCGGAGAAGGCACCTGCAACGTGGGATGAGATGACGGAGGCGGCGAGAGCCATTGCAAAATTCGGAAAGGACGAAGCGGGCAACACGCTCTACGGCCTGGGAATTCCAACCGGCAAGGTAGCCCATACCGGTACCGTATTCAACGGCATTTTCTATACGTACGGCGGTCACTTCGTGGACGAAAACGGAAACGTTGATTTAAACAACGAGGGCAATGTGGAGGCGCTTACCTGGACCAAACAGCTGGTAGATGAAAAAGTGATTCCGGCAGGTCTGGAAATTAAGGATTTAAGAGGGTTATTTGCATCAGGCCAGATCGGTATCATCTTCGACGGCGACATGGGACGCAGCGCTTTCAGAAGCAGCAGCGGACTGGGCGAGGAATTTGATAAAAAGATGGGAATCGCTGTAATTCCGACGGGAAAGACCGGACGCAGTGAGACCGTTTATACGGAGCACCAGCTTGGCGTATTTGCAAAATCAGAGCATAAAGAAGCGGCTGTCCGTCTGGTCGAATACTTAATCAGCAAGGATGCCATGGTGAAATACCATAAATCCAATGCAGTTCTGTCTGCAAGAAAATCCATTGCGACTCTTCCGGAGATGAACGAGGATTCCTTCATGGAAGTGTTCAACAAACAGTCTGAGACTGCCAGCCCGCTTCCGGCTACCAACGCGATGTTTGACAATGCCATGAATGAAGTGACAAAGGCGATTGAGCGAATCGTTGTCAATAATGAAGATATTAAGACCGTGCTGGAAGAGACCAATAAGACGATCAAAGAGATGTACGGACAATAAGAATGGAACAGAACTCATCAGTCTGAACGATCACTCGCACGCTCTGCGCACGAGTCACCGTGATAATCAGGAGCGGCTGCAGATCATCCTGCATCCGCTCCCTTTGTATCTATTGGAGGTTGCAATATGGGTGAAAATACGAGGAAAAAGAAAAAAATAAACTGGTTTATGGTGATGCTTTTAGTGCCCGCCCTGGCCATGCTGACAGTCACCATCATCATCCCGGTCTTTGTCGTGGTTGGAATGAGCTTCTTTCATTACAATCTGCTGGATATGGGCAATATTAAATGGAATCATTTTTCAAATTACAAAGCGGTCTTTTCCGATGCTGAGTTTATACGGACCTTTGGAAGAACGCTGGTCTATGTGTGCGGTACGGTATTTGCCCAGTTTTTTATAGGTCTGGGGGTGGCTCTGCTGTTAAACAGCGGAAGCTTAAAGGGGAGAAAGGTGTTCCGGAGCCTTTTGTTCCTTCCGTGGACGATCCCGTCGCTGGTGGTGGCGGTTACCTGGATGTTCATCTTCCAGCCGCAGTACGGCATTGTCAATTACTTACTGGGGCTGGGAGACTACAGTGTCCTGGGAAGCCCGAAGACGGCCATGCTGGGCGTTATCATTTCGGCGGTGTGGAAACAGATGCCGCTGATGATGATCATGCTTCTCTCAGGGCTTCAGACCGTACCGGAAGATTTAAAAGAGGCTGCGGAGATCGACGGCGCCACAGGAGTACAGAAATTCTGGTGTATCACAGTTCCGTGCATCATGCCGGTTGTGAAGACTGTGACGCTGACCTCCATTGTCTCCAATTTCCAGATGTTCGTCTTGTTCTTTACCATGACGGGAGGAGGTCCGGTCCGCGCGACCACCACACTGCCGCTGTATACGTATGAGACGGCGTTCTCGGGCTTTAATCTGGGAAAAGGCGCGGCCATCGGAGTCTGCTGGCTTGTGTTCCTGGTGATTTTTTCTACCATTTATAACAGGGTTCTTTCTTCCAAAGAAGTGGAATATTAGGAGGTGGGCGAATGAAGAAGAAAACTTATCGGAAAATTCTTATGTACGCGGCGATTTTGGCCGCCACGCTCTGCTTCGTATTTCCCATTTACTGGATGCTTCTCACATCCTTAAAACCCAATGAGGCGATTTTGCGCCTGCCGCCTCAGTTTCTGCCGGTAAATGCGACTCTGGCCAATTATAAAGGAATCCTGACGGATGGAAAATTCCTGATTTTTTATAAGAATAATATTATCGTCTCGGGCATCACCACGCTGGTGACGCTGACGCTGGCAGTGCTGGCAGCCTATGCATTTTCCCGGTACCGGTTTAAGGGCGACAAGTTCGTGATGATGCTGTTTCTCTCCACACAGATGTTTCCGGCCATGACGCTTTTAATTGCTCTTTACAACATGTATTTCCGCCTGGGGCTGTTAAATACGTATACGGCGCTGGTTCTGGCCTGCTCTACCAATGCGCTGCCCATGTCGGTGTGGATCCTGAAAGGCTTTTTTGATACGATTTCCAAGTCTCTGGAGGAAGCGGCCTACATTGACGGCTGTTCCAAGGGAAGAACCCTGGTACAGGTGATTCTTCCGCTGGTCAAACCCGGAATTCTGGCTGTGGGCCTTTATTCCTTCCTGATTTCCTGGGAAGATTTCCTGTGGGGTTTAACCCTTGTGAATAAGACGGAGATGAGGACGCTGGCTTCCGGTATCGCCATGACATATTTAGGCGAGTATAACTACGACTGGGGCCGTGTGATGGCCGCTGCCGTGGGGGCAGCAGTTCCGATCCTCATTATCTTTATTTTTCTTCAGAAGTATATGATTGCCGGTCTGACGGCCGGTGCGGTAAAAGAATAGGAGGCAGTGTATGAAACAGAGACAGAATATCGTATTTTTCTTTTCGGACCAGCAGCGGGCGGATACGCTGGGCTGCAACGGCCAGCCTCTTCCGGTAACGCCGAGACTGGACCGGTTTGCCTGTGAGGATGCGGTGAATTTTGCAAGTGCATTTACACCCCAGCCGGTATGCGGGCCGGCCAGAGCCATGCTTCAGACCGGACTGTACCCCACACAGACCGGCTGCTACCGCAATGCGGTTTCCCTGCCCCTGAACCAGAAGACTCTGGCAAGGTATCTGCGGGAGGCGGGTTATCGGGTGGCTTACGTCGGAAAATGGCATTTGGCTTCCGATGAAGAGGAGAACCATTATGAGACGATTGCGGTTCCGGCCGAGAGGCGCGGTGGTTACGACGACTACTGGATGGCGGCCGATGTGCTGGAATTCACCTCCCATGGTTACGGCGGATATATCTTTGACAAGGACGGAAATAAGCTGGAGTTTACCGGATACCGGACCGACTGTCTGACGGATTACGCGGTGCGCTATATTGAGGAGTATGAAGATGAGAAACCATTTTTCCTGATGGTTTCCCATATCGAACCGCATCACCAGAATGACCGGGCCGATTACGAGGGGCCGGACGGAAGCCGGGAGCAGTTCGCCGGATTTGTCCCGCCCTCGGATCTGGAGCCTGGGAAGGGAGACTGGGAACGGTTCTACCCCGATTATCTTGGCTGCTGCCACGCCCTCGACCGGAATTTCGGCCGCGTCGTGGATGCGCTGAAGGAGAGGGGGATCTACGAGGATACCATGGTGATATACGGCAGTGACCACGGCTGCCATTTCCGCACCCACGCAGATGAGGTGGCGGAAGGCGGATATGATGACTATAAACGCAACAGCTTCGAGGGAACCATACACGTTCCGCTGCTGATCAAAGGGGCTGAATTTGAAAAGGGAAAGCGGGAGGAGAAGGTGGTAAGCCTTTTAGACCTGCCGAAGACGATTCTGTCTGCCGCCGGATTCGATACAGAGCTTCTGGGACTCCAGGGGCGGCCGCTTTTTGAGGCGTGTAATCCTGACTGGGAGGAGGCAGTCTATATCCAGATCAGTGAGAGCTTTGTGGGCCGCGCACTGCGCACAAACCGGTATAAATACGTGGTTCACG
>OGZI01003523.1_pt1 | contig 10929 bp, 10 predicted proteins | sample 1576711 | NCBI WGS metagenome assembly OGZI01 (sample SAMEA3541482, study PRJEB24748) | human gut metagenome | biome: human gut; feature: human-associated habitat; material: faeces | place: China | collected 2012
GTGTTCATGGTGAGAAATTCCGTCCCGGTCAAAATGACATTGTTCTCAAACTTGGGGTCTACAAACGGCTTTATGTCCGCCTCCGTACCCCATCGGGCGGAGCCGTACTCCATATCCCGGCGAAACTTCCGGGCCTTCTTGATTTTGGACTGTACCACAAAGTACAATATCACGGCCCCGGCCACGCCCACGGCAAGGTCGAAAAGCCCCAGCCCCGGTACATAGGACTGAAACACCGGGCCGATGGTCTTGACCATGCCGAACAGCTTTTCCCCGAGGTTGGCCCCAGACGCCATGCGGTAGGCGGTGCCGCACTTGGAGAAAAACCAAAAGGCTATGAGATACGGGAAATATGGAAGTACATATTTCTTGATTTTCTTGCTCACCGTTCTTCCTTCACCGCCTCTCTGGCCCGTTCCTTCTGCTTGGGTCTTGCCGCAATCTGTTCCACGAACTGCCGGAGCTGGCCGAGGATAGACGGCTTTTCCTGACTGCGGCCCATGACTTTTTCCGTGTATTTGGAGAAGGCCGCTGTGATAGCGTCCGCCTGATCTGCCTTGAAGAACAGCAGATAGTGGCCGGAGCTGGTCTTGTGAAAGGCGTAGTCCACATGGAACTCCTTGGCGATACGGTCAAAGTCCTTGGGGGCTCCCACATACTTCATGGCGCTTTTGGTGCCGTAGTGGTTCATCAGCTTTTTTACGCTCTGCCTGCCGTGGGGTCGTTTTGCTGCCTCATGGTGCTTTTTCATTTCTGCCAGGACTTTTTTGCAGGCCGCCGCCAGCGCCCGCCCTGAGAGCTTGGCCGCTTTGATGGAGATAGCGATTGTCCGTTCTTCTACATATTCCTGCATACTGCCTCCTTTCCTCCGGGCAAGTCAGGGAAACCGGGAGGCCCCCGGGGAGCCGCCCGGATAGCGGAACCTCGGGCCAACTTGGCCCGAGGTCTACCGTCCTTCATGGGAAGGCCCTGCCTTGTCCTTATGGGGAACAGGAGGGGCCTCCTTAAACTGCTTGATTGTCTCCAAGATGGAGCGTGTTTCCTCCTTCTCGTCCCGGGCGTGGACATTGGAAATACGGTATTCCTCTGGAATATCGTCCAGCCCGGTATAATGCTCGATAAATTTGCTCTGATTGTCGAACACATAGCCGCCGGGGGCAAAATGCCCACCTTCGTTGATACGCACATCCCGCCCGTATGCCTCGTAGTCGATGTAGTCGATCAGGTGCTCCGGCACCGTGAGAGCTTCAAACTCCAAGATATACATACGGCCCAATTCTTCCTCGTCCTTCACTCCGGGATAAAACTCGAAGCAGTCAAGGTTTTGGGTTAGGTTGATTAAATCCTTGACGCTGCCTGTGTACTCCCCGGCGTCCATGACCGCTTCCAGCTTTTCCAGCTCGTCCTGGGTCATTTCTTCCAGAAGGTGCGCCAGATAGTTGAGCTCGTCAAGGCTTTCGTATTCTCCGAGGTGATCATACAGTCCCAGCACATCACTCTGATAATCGGTGATGAAGTATTCCTCATAGCGTTTTCCGTCTATGCCAATCCGGGAGAACAGGGCCTGCACTTCCTCAATGGTAGTGGGAAATCTCAGGTATTCTCCGACTTCAACGCCCCGTTCCGGGTACATCCCCAGATTGGTCACATAGGCTTCAAACATCATGGCGGCCCTGCTGGTTGACGGTCAGGATACCGTCAAGGGTGGTGGCCGTGATATTGAGCCGCTTGGCAACGGCAATATCATTCTTCACATCCTCGTCCACTTCGCCGCCGCAGACCACAAGCACATGGGAGCGGCGCAGCATATCCCGGCGCATATCAATCCCGTTCTTGTGCTCCTCCGGGATAGCGTCGTTGATGAACAGCGGCAGATAGAGAATGGGGCAGATAGGAGAAAAGCCCGCTTCGTATGCCATCCGGCAGTAGCGGGCCGCAAGCTCCATATCCGTGTCGGGGTCACCGCACCATGCGGCGGTGATGTATGCCAAAGGTCGTTTCAAGGTTTTGTCCCTCCGTTTCTACATATTTTAATAGAGTTGCGCTGGATAAGCCCAACCCCTCCGCCCCTTCCCGTGGGAAGGGGGACGGCTCAAAGGAATATATATCCCCGTCGCTTGCCGCCTGAAAGCATAGCCGGGAGAAATCCGTCAAGGGTGCCTTTGGCACCGCCTGCGGCGGCTGTGGCCCTTGACTGATTTTCCCGGATATGCTACCTGAAAACCTGGCGACGGGGAATATTAAATATCCTTTGAGCTTCGGGGTGCGGGGCAGAGCCCCGCATACACCCTCGGGCCAACTTGTCCCGAAGTGGGCTTTACTTCTCCGCCTCGGGAGACTTCTTTTCCGGCTTGGCAACTTCCTTCTGCTGGCCCTTCCAGTCGTCCAGCAGCTTGATGATCTGATCTTTCATTTCCCTCGGGGTTGTTTCCTTCCCGAAGTATTTGCTCAGTTCCGCACCTGTCAAAATCACTTTGTCTACCTCCTTCTTATCCTCCATCATAATGCCGTCGATCACATCTCCGTTGAGAACGCCCTTCTGGTCAAGCTCTCTCATACGCTGGGCCTGCGAGAGAGAAGGGGCCGACTGCTGGCTTTCGATGGCAACGGCGATATACCGCTGGTTCTTGGGCTTGATATAGGCCAGCTCCACCGCCGGGGTGAATTTGATCTGCCCGGCGTCCATCATTTTCTGCAAATCCGGCACAAGGTCATTGAGCTTGATATACCGCTGCACCTGCTTGACAGTCATTTTGTTTCGCTCGGCCACAATCTCATTGGAACGCCGCCCAGTATCCTTCGGGTCAAGTTGGCCCGAAGTAGCCTCCTTGGCTCCTTGGTGCTTGATGGCCTCCAACTGCATTTTCAGGGCCTTGGCCCGCTCACTCGGCAGGATATTTTCACGCTGGTTGGTATTGTCCTCCACCATCTGCGTGATGGCCTGCTCGTCCGTCAGGTTGCGGATGATACAGGGCATATCCGTAAAGCCCGCAAGCTCGCTGGCCTTTTGGCGGCGGTGGCCCGACACGATTTCATAGCCGCCGTCCTCACGAGGTCGGACAATAGCAGGCTGGGTCACGCCCTTGTCCCGGACGCTTGACACCATAGCCTTCATTTCCTCGTCGTTGCGGACTTGGAAGGGGTGGTTCTTGAAGGCATGGAGCTCGGACAGCTTGATATAGACAATCTGTTCGTCCTTGGCCGGGCGGGGAGCCTCGGCGGGAGCCGCAGGTGTTTCAGCCTGAACGGGAGCCTTTACCTCCGGTGCACCCTTAGCGGGACTGGGAGCCTTGGGGGCTTTCTCTGTCTTTTCGGAGGGAGCGGCCTTTTCCGTTTTTCCCGGCTGTGCAGATTTCTGTACTGCCTTATCCTTCTTGCTGGGCGCTTCTTTCTGTGCGGGAGCGGCAGCCTTGTACTTGTCGGCCTTGGGCGGTCGGCCCCGGCGCTTCGGTGCCTGTTCTTGCTCTTTGGACTTTTCCTGCTTCGGCCCGTCCTCCTTGGTCGGCGTAGGGGAAGTCCCTTTGTCCGGGGCCTTTGCCTCCTGCTGGGCGGCGGCCCGCTCCGTGGCCTTCTTCTCGGCCATGATTTCAGAGAAGTTAAAGACCGACACGCTGGCGGCCTTCTGTTCTTTGGGAGCGTCTGCGGCCATGTCCTGCTGGGTGGGGGCCGCCTGTTCAGGAGCTTCGGCCTTATCCGGGGTTGGAGCCTCGGGAGCGGACTGCTCCTGCTTGGAAACCTGTGCGTCCACTTCGGGCTGGGCCGGGGCAGGGCCAGAGCTCGGCCCGGTTGCGTCAGTTACGATTTTTCCTTTTTCATCGGCCATTCGCATTTCCTCCTTCTTATTTGATGGCATGAAAAAAGGGCCTGACCGTTTCCAGTCAAGCCCCACAGATAGGGATACCTCCTTTCCCTGCCCATGAAAAAACCGCCCTGTGTCTCGATAGGGCGGTAAATTCAGTAGGTTGGCAGTCCATTTTTAGTTGTTTTATGTAGTATCCCTTTGTAAACCGACGCAATCTATTTTATTTACTACACAAACACTAACATTTCTTTAATCTATCACTTTTCATTTCCAAAATCAATTTCTTCAAACAACAAATCTCCATTTTCATCCAGATAAGTAGGAGAGATATTTTCGTCTGCAATACGAACAACCCCATCATGGTATGCTCCAATAGAAGAAAATCCTTTTTCTGAAAGTGAAAAAACAACAGCTCCATTTTCATCATATACAACTACATCCCCATTAGTGGAAACCACTATTCTGTTTCCAGAATAAGCAGCGTTATTAGATGTTGCCTTTATTGGTTCAAAAATAGGATTCCATTTATGATCAAATGCAACAATATACCTGCTTCCATCATTGCCCTTCATAGGCAGAACAATGCGGTCGTTAAAAAAGGCAAGCGGATTAGGTAGTTCATCCCAAATAACTTTTTCCGCATATGATTCATCCAATTTATAAAATTCTCCAGTTGTCAAGTCATAGCTTAAAAGCTGTTCCCTCAAAAACTCATACAACACGCAAATATTTTCATTAACTGAGAGTCCATCAGTAGACCAGTTCCAACCATACTCTGGATATAAAGGAATTTCATTAATCTCTCCTGTTTTATTCATTAAACAAAGTTTTCCTCTATATCCAGTAGCTTCAGGAGAAAAATAATTTATTGCCATAGCTGCCGTATCTTCCAAAAAAACAACATCAAATTCACTGGTCAAGCAGCCTGATAACTTCCCATCTTTGGCAGAATAAAACGCATTAGGATATCCATTATATTCATCAACTACTATATCAAATCCAAATACACCGTCTCCACAATAACGGGAATTTGAAAGCTCATCTTCCGATTCAAATTCAAGCAATACCGTTCCATCATAATTGTATATTGTATAAGTATACCCTGAAGAATCAAAATCAGCTGCATATTTTTGTATCAGCACATACCCATCACCATACCCTTTTACGATAGTATCATCATCAATAGTAAAAGACGATGTAATATTTCCTGCTGCATCTATTATTTCAAATTTGTCATTATATTTTAGATATGCGTAACCATTTTCATACGGCAAAACTTCCGTCAATGTATCCGCATTAAACTCACACATCACCTTTCCCGCCTTGTCTATACTGGCCCAGTATTTTTCTCCTTGTTTTCCATACTGAATCCATGCATATCCATCACTATAATCCATCCATGAATAATATTCGATAGACTTATCTTCAAGATCTGCCTCATCATCCTCTATGGAACTAGCTGCAAGAGCTTTTTCGGCAGTGTTCCAAAGCAAAACTACATTTCCAGAAGAATCTCCCAATGTCAAACATCCATCTTCAATGCTAATGATAGAAACCGTTTCTGTTTCCCCATAGTAATTGGTGAGTTTTAATTGATCTTCGTTTACAATGGACCATTTTCCAGTACCATATTCATTATCAATCTCACAAGTACCATCGCTGTATAAGGTAAATATAGGTTCTGACTCGCCTTCTTCAAACCAAGACGCTGCCAATAACTCTTCATAATTGTTCTTATGACTACACCCCACAAGCAATAACAGCATCATAACCATACTACCCAGCCGAATTGCTAAATTTTTCATACCTTCCCACCCATTCCTTTCATTCCTAAAAATTTTAAAAGGTGTAGTTTTTGGCATTCAATCTTAAACTTTGCAAAAACACCAATAAAGCAAAAAACTACTAGACTTTTTTAATTTTCCAATATATAATGAGGATTAACAGGAAGAAAATCCCGATTTGCAAGAAGGTACACCTTTTTGTAAAAAAATTTGTTCTTATTTGATTATTTTTTGCCCCTCTCCCAATATTCCGCCCGGTAGCGGAAGGTGGAGAGGGGCATTTTGCATATTTTGGCGGCCTGAGTGCCGGTGATCTCCCCCTTTTTCCATTTGCTGAGTGCCTCCTCAAACCCAGGAGGCAGGGGAGTGGCCGGTCGGCCCAGGTGCACACCCCGTGCCTTGGCTGCGGCGATGCCCTCGGCCTGGCGCTGGCGGATATTGACCCGCTCGTTTTCCGCCACAAAAGACAATATCTGCAGCACGATATCGCTTAAAAAAGTGCCCATCAGGTCCTTGCCCCAGCGGGTGTCCAGAAGGGGCATATCCAGCACCACAATGTCCACCCCTTTCTCTTTGGTCAGGATGCGCCACTGCTCCAGAATGTCCCCATAGCTCCGCCCCAGACGATCGATGCTCTTCACATAGAGCAGATCGTCTTTTTTCAGCTGCCGCACCAGCCTTTCATACTGGGGCCGGTGAAAATCCTTGCCCGACTGTTTGTCCACAAACAGGTTTTCCTCTTTGATTTGCAGCCCCTTCAGCGCCAGCACCTGCCGCTCCTCATTCTGCTCTTTGGTGCTGACCCGGATGTATCCATAAATGTTCCCCATCCTGCTTTTGCTCCTTTCCGTCTGCTGTTTTCACCATGATAAACGCAGGGAGGAAGTTCTTGTCGTAAAAATGCGCAAAAAGGCAACAATCCACCCATTCCTCTTGACAAACCAGGCGGTTTATATTATGATAAGACCTGTTACCGATTTGTAATCAAAACACACTGATTTGTAATCTTCGGATTTTATTACCATTTTTTACGAAAGGAGGCCTGCTTCTTGAAGATCAAGAACATGGGATCTCTCAAAAGCATGGTCCGCCGACAGCAAGTCAAATGCAAGACCCATCTGGAGCGTTTGTGCCGCATCGGCGCCAATCGCCCCGGTGCCCAAAGCGGCAAGGAACTGATCCGCACCCTGGCTGGCAAAACCGCTCAAGCGGCAGACAGCCTGTTCCATCTGGCCGGTATGGCCGGCGTCATGGTGGGGGAAGGGCTGCAGAAGACCTTCGGCCGCACCGCCTCTCACCTGGCGCAGCAGGGCCATAGCGTCCTGGGCCGCCTGGAAGAAGCACGCACCCAATATCTCCTCTCCGCCCGGAAGGAAAAACGCAGCCGTGTGCCGGCCTGTGCCTTCCTGGCTACCGCCACCATCATGCTCTTCTCCGCCACCTATTTCGGCATCGGCGTGGAAGTGTGGCTGGACGGTCAGTCCCTGGGCTTTGTGTCCAGCAAAGAGGATATGGAAAAAATCATCGACAAGGTGGAAGAACGCACCGGCGGCTATCTGGGCCATCCTTATACCCTTTCCGCCGATCTGACATATTCTCTGGGCTATATGCAGCCTGACCGGCTGCTGGACGAAACAGAGGCCGAAGAAGCTCTGTTTGCCCAAGTGGAAGAGGTCTCCACCCAGTATGTGCTGTCGGTGGACGGCCAGGTCATCGGCGTCAATCCCAGCAAAACCGCTCTGGAACTGCTGAAGCAGCGGATGCTCTCGGCCCAGGTTGGTCAGGACGAAAACGCTCAGGCGGAATTCATTCAGGATGTGACCATTGAACAGATGACTGTTCCCACCAGCGCGGTGGATTCCATCGATGAAATCGAACTGGCGCTATCCGGCGAAAAAAGCGGCACCAAGGTTTATGCGGTGCAGCAGGGAGACACCCTCAGCCAGATCGCCGAAAATTACGGCATGACCCTGGAGCAGGTGCAAGGGCTCAACCCCCACATCGACCCGGCCCGCATCCATGTGGGCGAGGAGATCACCCTCCAGAACAGCGAGCCACTGCTGTCGGTGAAAAAGACCACCACAGTGGAATACACCCAGGAAATCGCCTATGAAAGCGAAGTTCAGTACAGCGAAGAGCTGTATGAAAACGAAAGCAAGATCGTCACCGAAGGCCAGAACGGCGTCGCTCAGGTGGTGGCCAATGTGGTCAGCATCGACGGCGTGGAGCAGGAACGCACCATCCAGAGCTGGGAGATCGTTCAGCAGCCTCAGAATGAGGTGAAGGTGGTTGGCACCAAGGAGAAGCCCACCACATCCTCCAAGGGTTACTTCATCCAGCCTTTCCGCGGCATTCTCACCTCTCCCTATGGCTACCGCAGCCGTGGTTTCCACACTGGTGTGGACTGGGCCGGTACCAAGGGCAGCCCGGTGGTGGCCGCTGACGGCGGTACCGTGATCCAGGCCGGCTGGAACGGTGGCTATGGCTATTGTGTCATCATCGACCACGGCAATGGCCTCCAGACCCTCTACGCTCACAACAGCGCATTGCTGGTGCGGGTAGGGGAGAAGGTAGCCCAGGGCCAGCAGATCGCCAAGCTGGGCTCTACCGGCAACAGCACAGGCCCCCATTGCCATTGGGAAGTGCGGGTCAACGGCTCTCCGGTGAACCCTATGCCCTATCTCTCCTAGCATCCTTTCTTGAAAAATCAAAACGGACGCCTTCCCGGCGTCCGTTTTTTGTCATTCCATGGAGGTTATACCGATGCAAACAGCACCAAACAAAGAAATCCTGCGGCAACAGATGGAGGAGCGCATCTGGCGCTTTCTCTTGTCTTTTCGGGAAGAACATCAGCTGCCGCCCCTTTGGCGGCGGCCCCTCATCGGCTTTGCCTCAACAGACCACCCTGGCTTTCTCCGGCTGCGCCGGGCCGTGCTGCCGGACCATGCTTTGCCCCAGGAGATCCTTCCCGGCTGCCGCACGGCTGTGGTGTGTTTTCTTCCCTTTTCCCTGGAGGTAATAAAGAGCAACCGGGAAGGACGCTATGCCTCCCCTCTGTGGGTGATGGCCTACCAGCGCTCGGCTCAGGTCCTGGCCCCTGTGGGCCAACTGATTCAGGCCATCGCTGAAGAGGAGGGCTTCCGGGCCGTCATTCCCACTGACACCGGCTACGCCGCCCCCGGCCTTTACAAAAGCCGCTGGTCCCACCGGCATATCGCCTTCCTGGCCGGCCTGGGCACCTTTGGAAAACACAACCTGCTCATCACCTCCAAAGGCTGCTGCGGCTACTATACCTCGCTAGTGACCACCCTGCCCCTGGCTGGAGACCCCATCCCTGCAAAGCCCGCCTGCCTTTTTTACCAGGGAAAAGACTGTGGCCTATGCATCAAACAATGCGTGGGCGGCGCTTTGACAAAGGAAGGCTTCTGCCGGGAAAAGTGCTATGCCATGTGCATGGAAAACCAGCCGGTACAGCAAAAACGAGGTCTGGCCCTTCCCGCCGATGCCTGTGGCAAATGCGCCGTTTGTCTGCCTTGCTCCTTTGCTTCTCCCCATACGGAGACATAGCAGGAAGGCCGCCGAGAAGTTCTCGGCGGCCTTTTTATGGGAGGTTTCTGGTTTTTGGTTTTGCTTACTTCACATCGGCCCAGGAAGTGATCTCACCGGTGTAGATACCCTTGATGGAATCGGTGGAGATGTCATCCAGGCTGTTGTCCTTGTTCACCACGATGGCGATGCCGTCCATGGCGATCTGAGTGGCTGTCAGTTCAGACAGCTCGCTGTCCTTCAGTTCACGGGAAGCCATGCCGATGTCGCAGGTTCCTTCAATGGCACCAGACATACCGGCGCTGGAGTCGCTCTGCTGGATCTCAATGGTGGCATTGGGGTTGACCTTCTCATAGGCCTCCTGGAGCTTCTCCATGATGGGAGTGACGGAGGAGGAACCGGCTACCACGATCTTGCCTTCGGGCTGAGTGCCTTCGAAAGCGGGAGCGGCATCATCCACGGGGATGTAACCGTCGGCCACCACTTCCTGGCCTTCCTTGCTCATGATGAAGTTGATGAAATCCTGGGCCACCGGGCTGGGATCGCCCTTTGTAGCGATGTTAAAGGGGCGGGCCACTTTATAAGAACCACTCTTCACATTCTCTGCGCTGGCTTCGGCGCCGTCCACCTTCAGGGCCTTGACAGTGTCATTGAGAGAACCCAGGGAGATATAGCCGATGGCACCCGGATTGCCGCTGACCTGAGTCATCACCCGCAGCGCCTTTGTGGAGCTGACCGGTCTGGTTGGCTACCACAGCCTCTTCGGTGGTCTTGTCTTCGCCGTCCTCTTCCACACCGGTCAGCTCCACAAAGGCGCTGCGGGTGCCGGAACCATCCTCACGGGTGACTACGGTGATGGCATCATCGCCGCCGTCGTCGCTATTGCCGGCCGCATTGCCGTCCTGAGCGCAGCCAGACAGCAGGGAAGCGGTCATCAGACCAGCCAGAATCAAAGAAAGTTTCTGTTTTGTGTTCATTTCAGTTTCACCTTTCGTTCTGTAAAATTCATTCCGTCTTTTCGTTACGGCCATATAGTAAAACAAGTTTGTAAAGTCGTAAGCTGCCGGAAGTAAAATGAAAGTAAAATGGTCTCTTGCACTGTAAAATCCCCTATGATAAAATTCCCAAAAAGGAGGAACATCTGATGAAAGCCATGAAATGGATCATTCCCGGCCTTTTTCTGGTGCTGGGAATATTGGGTCTTTGCTTTTTCCTGGACACCCAGCGTGTCCCGCCCCCAGCTCCCCCTGCAATCGAGAAAGAGGAACAGAACGAAGAGGCCCAGAAGGATGAAAGCGAAAGGCCGGACACATCCTCACCAGAGCCTCCTTTGTCCCTGGCCCGGCAGCGGCTTTCGGAAATGACCCTGGAAGAAAAGCTGGGGCAGGTCTTTTTGGTCCGATGCCCTTTGGCCGAAGAGCGGCCGGAAATAGAAGCCCTGGCCCCCGGCGGCGTGCTGCTCTTTGGCCGGGACTTTGAAGGGAAGGACGCCGCTCAGGTCAAGGCAGACACCGAAAGCTGGCAGCAAAATGCCAAAATACCCATCCTTTTCGCCGTGGATGAAGAGGGGGGTACCGTGTGCCGCGTCAGTGGAAACCCAAGGCTTCGGGCGGAGAAATTTCTCTCTCCCCGGCAGGCCTATAACCAAGGCGGCTGGGAAACAGTAGAGCAGGACACCCGGGAGAAAAGCGCCCTTCTCAACGCTTTGGGCATCCGGCTCAACCTGGCTCCGGTGGCCGACCTCTCCGACGATCCCCAGGACTTCATCTATTCCCGCAGCTTCGGAGGGGATGCAGG
>OGZI01003524.1_pt1 | contig 10928 bp, 10 predicted proteins | sample 1576711 | NCBI WGS metagenome assembly OGZI01 (sample SAMEA3541482, study PRJEB24748) | human gut metagenome | biome: human gut; feature: human-associated habitat; material: faeces | place: China | collected 2012
AACACAGTGATTCCTCCGTTCGACGAGGATATAGATCCGGATTTTTCAGTTATGCCTCCCATCTACCCGGACCGCCCCTATCCTCCTGACCGTCCCTTCCCGGACCGCCCCATTTATCCGCCTTTCATTCCGACGCCAATGCCATGCCTGTTCTGTAATAACAATCAATGGGCACGCGGAAGCATCCGGTTTCTGAATGCTGCAACCGGATATAATGCATTCACGATCTACATTGACAACCGGCCGGTTTACTCCAATCTTGAGTTCCCGGAGCTTACCAGATACCAGCAGATCACGCAGGGATATCACAGATTCTCGATCGTTGCCAACGGCTATACTTATCTCCAGAAATCCCTTTACGTCGGAGACGGCATGGCAACCATCGCAATCATCAATTCAGACACCGGTCTGGACCTGACATCCATCGCCGACACTACATGTCCTACGCCCAATGCAAATGCATGCTTCAGAGTATGCAATCTGGCTTATTACAGCGGCCCCGTAAATGCTGTCATTGGCAATGTCTACTTTAACTCCGTTAACTTTAAACAGGCAGCCAGCTTCAGCTCCATGATGAGCGGAACCTATACGGTTAACGTGGCCCGTTCTGCACGGCCGCAGGTGCCTCTCGTCACCACCACAATCACCATGCGGCCCGGAAGGATCTACACGCTCTATGTGTTAAACTGGAATACTTCCCCGGATACCATCCAGACCCTGCTGGTAGAGGACCGGAGATACTGATCCCACAGATCGTCAAAATGCAAAAATCCCCTGTAAACACAATGTTTACAGGGGATTTATTTATCATTAAGCTACTTTGGATTTAGCCAGTTCTGCTAATTTAGCGAAGCCTTCTGCATCATTAACAGCCATGTCAGCCAGGACTTTTCTGTTTAAATCAACACCAGCCAGCTTTAATCCATGCATAAATACGCTGTAGGATAAGCCATTGATTCTTGCTGCCGCATTGATACGTGCAATCCATAACTGTCTGAACTGTCTCTTTCTTTCTTTTCTTCCCGCGTAGGAGCTTGTTAATGCTCTCATTACGGACTGCTTTGCTACTCTATACTGTTTGGAACGAGCGCCTCTGTAGCCTTTAGCCATCTTTAACACTCTGTTATGTCTCTTCTTAGCGTTCATACCGCCTTTAATTCTTGCCATCGGTTTTTCCTCCTTCTTAACTTAAGATCCTATAAATATGGTAAAATCTTCTTCATTACTTTTGCGTTGGTTGCATCTGTAACGATATCTTTTCTAAGATTTCTTTTTCTCTTTGTAGACTTCTTAGTTAAGATGTGAGATTTGTAAGCTTTGTTTCTTACAAGCTTTCCTGTACCGGTCTTTTTGAAACGCTTTGCAGCTGCTCTGCTTGTTTTTAATTTAGGCATTGTATTTTCCTCCTTGATAATGTTCTATTAACGTTTTGGTGTTAAAAACATAACCATGCTTCTTCCTTCCACTTTGGACGGCTTGTCAATCACCGCTATATCGGCTAATTCCTTTGCGAAATCTTCAAGAATATATCTTGACTTTGACATATGCGCCATCTCACGACCTCTGAAACGTAAGGTTACCTTAACTTTATCTCCTTTTTCGAGGAACTTCCTTGCGGCGCCCATCTTTGTACTTAAGTCATTTGTGTCAATATTGGGAGATAAACGAACTTCCTTTACTTCGATTACCTTCTGTTTCTTCTTAGCTTCTTTTTCTTTTCTTGCCAGTTCGTATCTGTATTTACCGTAATCGATAATCTTACAAACCGGTGGCTTTGCGGTCGGAGCAATCTTTACAAGGTCCAGCTCTGCTTCTTTCGCCATCTGTAAGGCATCTCTCGCAGGCATAACCCCTAACTGTTCTCCATCTTCACCAATCAACCGAACTTCCTTATCTCTGATTTGTTCGTTAATCATTAAATCGCTAATTGTCGTGCACCTCCTATAGTGTGTTTGGTCGGAATTCACATTACTGCCCGTCAGGGCATAAAAAAAGTAGATAGACAAACGCTACCCACCATCAAAGTCTCTACACAGAATACCTATGTAAATAAGGCTATGAACCAGGGTCACTTACTCGTGCCGTGGTGAGGCGGATACCTACTTTCCTGACTGTTGTTTCCACAACTTGTTATAGTCTACAATAAACGGAGAGAAATGTCAAGGATTTTGCAGATTTATTTTTAATAATTTCAGACTGTTTTCACATCCGTCCTCCGCCATATCCCCTTCTGCCTTTGAATCTTACGGAATTTGCAAGGAATAAGTAAAGAACCAAAAGTAAGATTGTGGTATTGTAAACATATAAAATGATGATACCATAGATGCAGTATAAAAAACAGGAGGAACTCACCTTGAATAAGAAAATAATTCTGTTTTCCGCCCTTCTGCTCACTGCCGCCCTCAGCGCCTGTTCCAGCCGGCAGGCCAGTCCGGTACCGGCTGATGATCCGGCAGCGACCGTGGAAGGCGTGACCGAGGAACCCATGGCAGAGGAACCCATGGCAGCAAGCCAAAATACCGGAACGGAAATCCCTTCCGACGTCTCCGAGTGCACCGGCAGATTTTTAAAATCCACGGACGGGGACGGCATCCTCGTGATTGACGATTACGGCCCTGTCTGCTTTTCGTACGCTTCCGATGACAGAAGTGTCTTAAATACCCTGGAGGACGGCGATGCCGTATCGATGAAAACAGGGCTGATTATGGAGACATGGCCCGGACAGACCACGGTATATGGGTGCGAACTGCTCAGAAAAGGGAGCCGCGCTTCCATTGATCCCCATACTCTTGCTTCCTTAATGGAGATGGGGCAGATCGAAAAAGCTCCGCTTTCTCCCATGTTTTATGCCAGAGATACCCTGTTTATCAGTACGGACAGAGCCGCACACCCCACCTGCGGAACCGAGGACGGCAGTTTTTCTTCCATCATTGACCCTTTAATCGTCCCCTCGGAGAACGGTCAGGCCAACTTCGGAGGAAAGGGTGACGGATACATCTCTCTCTGGGACGGCGCCATGGCGGTCCGGACCGGGGATTCTTACACCCTGTTTCTGTCAGACGGTACCGTGGAATATGAGGGACATTTTTTTCAGGAATCAGACTTAAGTGAGGATACCCTTGAATGGCTGGAATTCTACAACGGCCTCCCGGAAGAAGATCGGTTGTCTATTTCCTACGTTCCTCATGAGCTTCTGCCCAAAGGCGATCCAGGTACAGCAAAGGAGACGGATTCCCCTGTTTCATGAGGAAACCGTCTCTTTCTTCATTTCTTATACCGGTTTTATACCAGCTCGTTGTATTTCCCGCGTTTCACATAATGGGTATGCAGAAGCTTATGGGCCAGATGACCTCCCGGCTCTCCCAGGAAATCCTCATAAAGCTTCATCAGATCCGGATTCTCGTGAGACTTGCGCAGAGGTTTGTGCTCATCCTCGCTGTAGAGAGCCGCCGCACGCTTCCTGCGGAAATCCTCGTCCTTCGGGCGCGGCTGGCCGCCGCCTGCGATACAGCCTCCCGGGCATCCCATGACTTCAATGAAATGGTACGGCGAAGTACCGTCCGCCACCTCTCTCATCAGCATGGAGGCTCCTTCCAGTCCGCTGGTGACCGCTATCTTCAATTCCACACCCTCCAGATGCTTATACTCCGGAAGCGTATCTTCTATGACGAAGCTCGCAGTCTTAATCTGTTCCAGCCCCACAATTGGCGTCACATGGAGCCCCTCAAAAGGCAGTTCCCTTCCCGTTACCAGCTCGTATACGGTCCGCAGTGCAGCCTCCATAACCCCTCCGGTTACGCCGAAGATATCGGCAGCTCCCGTGGAGAGTCCCAGCGGTGCGTCAAAGCTTCCTTCCGGCAGATTTACGAAATCGATTCCTGCCGACTTGATCATCCGCGCCAGCTCCCTGGTGGTAATAACCGCATCCACGTCGCGGTTTCCGTCTACCTCCATCTCCTCCCGCTGGATTTCATACTTTTTCGCCGTACACGGCATTACAGAGACAACGTATAAATCCTTCGGATCCATGGAAAGGCGGTCCGCATAGAACGATTTTACCACCGCTCCCATCATGGTATGCGGACTCTTACAGGTGGATAAGTGGTTAAGCTCCTCCGGGAACTGATGCTCAATATGCTTGATCCAGCCCGGGGAACAGCTGGTGATCATCGGGAGAACCGCATCTCCTCCTGTGAGCACGGCCTGAAGCCGCTGAAGAAGCTCTGTTCCTTCCTCAATGATGGTTAAATCCGCTGAGAACAGAGTGTCAAACACATCGTCAAAGCCCAGTTCATGGAGAGCGGAAGCCATTTTCCCGGTTACGGGTGTTCCGCAGGGAAGTCCGAATTCTTCGCCAAGAGCCGCCCGGACAGCGGGTGCCACTGAGACAGCCACGCGTTTGCCCGGATCAGCCAGAGCCTTCCACACCCGGCTCAGTCCATCGGTCTCCTGCAGCGCTCCGGTGGGACAGACTACCGTACACTGGCCGCACATCGCACAGGCCGTGGAATTAAGCGGAAGCCCCATGGCCGGACTGATCACCGTATCAAAGCCGCGGTTCTGCGCCTGTATGGCTCCCACATGCTGAATCTCGTTGCACACGGTCACACAGCGGCGGCACAGGATACATTTGCTGGTATCCCTGGTGATGGAAGGGGAAATATCCACGCTACACTGCGAACGTTCTCCCTCCAGCCTGCTCTCCGTGACCCCAGTTCATAACCCAGCTCCTGAAGTTCGCAGTTCTGGTTTCTGCCGCAGCTTAAGCAGTCCTTCGGATGGTCGGAAAGCAGCAGTTCGTACAGGACCTTCCTGGCCGCGCGCACCTTTGGAGAGTTCGTATGCACCACCATGCCTTCGCGCGCCTTAACGATACAGGAAGCCTGGAGATTTTTCATTCCCTCTACCTCCACAACGCAGATCCGGCAGGAACCGTAGGTATGAACGCCTTTTAAGTGACAGAGGCTCGGGATTTTGATGCCGGCTCCGGCGGCTGCCTCCATGATCGTCGCTCCCTCTTCTATTTCTATTGCTTTTCCGTTGATTGTCAGCTTTATCATCTCTCTTACCTCCTGTCACAGTGCAGGCACCGGAAGGCCTCACCGATTGCGTCTAATTTGTGGAAGCCGCACGCCACTTCCTTAAAGTTGTCGATCCTCTCATCTACAGGAAGCGTTCTGACCGGGAATCTCATATGCGGCTCGGTCACCTCCATATCCGGAATCACCGGAATCTCCATCCCCTCACCCATATTCAGTTCTCCGCTGCCGCCTAAGTACTTGTCGATATTGACGGCTGCCTTCTTTCCGTCGGCGATGGCATTGACGGCTACGTTGGCTCCCCACGGGCTCGTATCGCCGCCTGCAAACACGCCTTCCTCTGAAGTACGGCTGGGAAACTGATGAACGTCGATCCTGCCCTTTTCGTCGAAATCAAGCTGGGTTGTCTGATGGAATTTATGATCCACATCCTGGTTGATGGCCGTTATGATGCCGTCACACTCCAGCACAAACTCAGAGCCTTCGATATGCGCACTTCTGCGCCGTCCATCTGAGCCGTAGTCCGTAAGCTGCCGTTTTACCAGTTCGATGCCGCAGACTGCGCCGCCTCGTTCCATAATTCTCACCGGAGAAGCCAGGGTGATGATACGGATTCCCTCTTCTCTCGCTTCCTGAATCTCCTCGGCTCCCGCCGGCATCTCCCTCTCTGTTCTGCGGTAAACCACCGTCACTTCCTTCGAGCCAAGACGAACCGCCGTGCGCGCCACGTCCATGGCCGTGCTTCCGCCGCCTATGACGATAAGGCGTTCCGGAACCGTGAAATTCTGCTTTAAACCGATCCGTTTTAAGAAAATCAGGCCGTTTTCCACTCCCGGTAAATCCTCTCCCGGTATGCCCAGTGTTCTCGACTGCTGTGTCCCGATCGCCACATAGACGGCGTCGCTCTGGCTTTTCAGCGCTTCGAAGGAAATCGTCTCTCCCACTCTCACATTGCAGTGGATGCTGACGCCGCTCTGTTCGATGGCCTTCACCTCTTTTGCCAGCACATCCTTGGGAAGGCGGTACTCCGGAATTCCCCAGTAGAGGACTCCGCCGGCGACATTTTCCGCCTCATAGACATGAACCTCATGACCTAAATTAGCCAGATAGTAAGCGCAGGTTAAACCGGAGGGGCCGCCGCCTACGACAGAAATCCGCTTTCCTGTGGACGGCTTTGCCTCCACCTTCGGAATCTCATACCCATCCTGAAGCACATAGTCTCCGATGAAGCGCTTTAAGGAACAGATGGAGACGGCTTCGTCCACCTGGGTGCGGCGGCAGCGGTCCTCGCACGGATGCGTACAGATACGGCCGCAGACAGACGGGAACGGGTTATCCTGACGGATCAGCCTGTACGCGTCCTCAAACCGTCCGGCGGAGAGAAGGCTGATATAGCCCGGTACAAATACATTGGCCGGACAGGCGTTGCGGCACGGCGAAGTCTGCAGTTCGGAGCAGACTCCTGCACGGCAGTGTTTCTCATAAATATGTTCTTCGTACTCATTTCTAAAATACCGGAGTGTGGAAAGCACCGGATTGGGAGCTGTCTGGCCCAGGCCGCACATGGCTGTCTGCCTGATCGTCTCAGCCAGCTCCTCCAAAAGCTCTAAGTCACCTTCTTCTCCCCTGCCCTCCGTAATCCGTTCCAGAATCTCCAGCATGCGCTTCGTACCGTTCCTGCAGGGCAGGCACTTGCCGCAGGACTCATCGCGGATAAAGTCCATAAAATATCTGGCGGTATCGACCATACATGTGTTTTCACTCATGACCACCAGACCGCCGGATCCCATGATGGCCCCCAGCTTTGCCAGGGATTCATAATCCACCGCCGTGTTTAAGTGTTCCCCGGTGAGACAGCCGCCGGAAGGACCGCCGGACTGGATCGCCTTAAACTTCCGGCCTCCGGTGATGCCTCCGCCGATTTTATAGATAATGTCTCCCAGACGTATTCCCATAGGAACCTCAATGATTCCCGCGTTGATAATGTCCCCTGCAAGGGCAAACACCTTGGTGCCCGCACTCTTTTCCGTGCCGAACTGACGGTACCACGCGGCTCCGTTCAGGATAATCGGCGCTGCGTTTGCCAGAGTCTCCACGTTGTTGATAATGGTCGGCTTATCGAATAAGCCCCGTTCAAACGGAAACGGCGGCTTCTGTCTCGGCTCCCCGCGTTTTCCCTCTATGGACGCCAGAAGGGAGGTCTCCTCGCCGCAGACAAACGCGCCCGCGCCGATCCGGATCTCCAGATCGAACTGAAATCCGCTTCCCAGAATATCGGTTCCCAGCAGTCCTCTCTCTCTCGCCTGCCCGATCGCGTCGGAAAGGCGTTCAACCGCGATGGGATATTCCGCCCTGACGTAGACATATCCTTTGTCCGCACCGATGGCGTAGGCGCCCAGCATCATGCCCTCGATGATGCTGTGGGGATCGCCCTCCAGAATACTGCGGTCCATGAACGCGCCGGGATCCCCCTCATCGGCGTTGCAGACCATGTATTTCTGTCCGTCCTCCGACACGGCTTTCATGCCTGATTCCCATTTGATTCCCGTGGGGAATCCTGCGCCGCCCCGGCCGCGAAGTCCGGAGGCTTTCACGATCTCAACCACCTCTTCCCTGCTTAAGTGATCCAGTGCCTTTGCGGCGGCTGCGTAACCGTCTCTCGCTATATAAGCTTCTATAGAGGCAAATTCCATGCGTCCGCAGTTGCGCAGTGCGATGCGGACCTGCTCCTTGAAGAAAGGAATGTCGTCCAGCTTCGGAATGTAACGCTCCTCCTCGGTATCGTAGAACGTATATTCTTCACAGACTTCCCCGTGTACCAGATGGCGTTCCACGAGATCCGCTACCTTCTGCGGATTCATGGCCGTGTAGAAAATTCCGTCCGGCTCCACTAAGAGAACGGGCCCTGCCGCACACGTTCCCATACAGCCTGTCACCAGAATCTCCACCTCCGACTCCAGCTGATGCTCTGCGAGAGACATTTTGAGCGCCTCCTGTACCTCTCCGCAGTGAGAGGAGATGCAGCCCGCTCCGCCGCAGACCAGAACCTGACGTTTGAAGGATTTTCTTTTTTCTATGTAATCCTGTTTTATTTCTGCAAGCATGGCAGAATTTTTTATTTTTCTTTCCATCCCATTATTCCTCCCCATTATGAGCACTCAGCATTCTCATCATAATATCTCGCAAGAATCTGCTCCAGTTTATCCGGATTCACCTGTTTATAAACCTGGCCGTCAATAGACATCGCCGGCGCCAGACCGCAGGCCCCGATACACCGCGCCACTTCCAGTGTGAACTTCCGATCCTCTGTCGTATCGCCGATCTTCACGTTTAAAAGTTCCTGAAGCCGCTCCGATATCTTCTTTCCTCCCCGCACGTAGCATGCCGTTCCGAGACAGACACGGATGGTGTGTTCTCCTCTCGGCTGAGTGGAGAAGAAGGAATAAAAGGTCACCACCCCCGATACCTCGGACAGCGGAAGATCCAGCGCATCCGCAACCGTTTTTTGTACCTCCAGCGGCAGATATCCATAGATTCCCTGTGCCATATGAAGCACCGATATCAGCGATCCTTCCTTTCCCCTGTACTCCGAAGCCAGTTCCCCAATCCGTCCAAGCAGAGTTTCAGGACTGCTGTCACACCCTTCGCAGCAGCAATGTTCCGTGTTTTCTTTCATCATGATTCCTACCTCCTCATTATATTGTGAAAAATTATACAAAGTTAAAAAGAGAGCAGCCTGATCAGCTGCTCTCTCTCTTACACCCTGTATAATTGAAACACCAAAATCTCTTACGCTCAAAACAGTATCCCGGCATTGTCATTCCTCACTATTTCCAACTCTAAAAAAATTTTAGGTAATCTAACTTTTTTATAGTTTCATACTACCATGTGGTGACAACTCCTGTCAAGCCATTGTTTTTTTTCTAACACAATCCGCGGAGTTACAATTACTGCTCCGAACTTTTACAGGCTGATTTAATTGAATTTCATCGAAAAATATATTACAATCATCTTATCCGTCCCAGCGCTTACGGCAGGCAGAAAAATAGCCGGAGGCGCACGGAACTATATGAAAGGTGGAATCTCAGCCATGTGGTTTCTATTCGCTCTCCTCTCATCGGTTTTCGCCGCCCTGACGTCCATACTCGCCAAAGTAGGGATTGAAGGCGTCAACTCCAACCTGGCTACCGCGGTCAGAACTGTCGTGGTAGTGATTATGGCCTGGGCCGTCGTGTTCATAACCAACACGCAGAGCGGTCTCCCTGATATCGGCAGGAAAAGCTGGATTTTCCTGATTCTTTCCGGCCTTGCTACCGGCGCCTCCTGGATCTGCTATTACAAGGCGCTGCAGATGGGGGAAGCCTCCAAGGTGGTGCCCGTAGACAAGTTCAGCATCGTGCTCACCGTCATCCTGGCTTTTCTTTTCCTGCATGAGCAGATCACCATTAAAAAACTGGTGGGAATCCTGCTCATTACGGCCGGAACCTTTTTTATGATTCTGTAGCAGGCACGAAAGGGTGCCGCAAAATCATCAAAACAGATGATTGGGCGGCACCCTCTTTTCTGTTTTTTTGACGCAGAAAAGGAGCTGCTGCTCCAGCAGATTATTTATCTACTGGAGCAGCAGCCCCTTTGATCCCTCCTATATGCTTATTTCTCTTAAATATTCCAGGAAACGCTCCACTCCGCCTCCGGTCACAGTTACCTCCTGCGGCCGTTTTCCCGGTACTTCTGATACATCAAAGAAACGGCCTGTTCTCGACTTCTCCGTGATCATGAAGCTGTCACTTCCGAAAATCCCTTCTTCGATCCCCACATATTCATCCCCCCAGTAGCTGCACTCCTCCGGCTGAATCCCAAATTCCCGCTGAAACTTATCCAGAATCGTGTCCACGTTATCACTTTTGCTGGAGAGTCCCACCTCCAGATATTTCGCATCACAGGTAGGGGCTACTGCAATTCCGTAAGAAGCTCCGATCATCCCGGAGATCTCCAGAAGCTTTGCTAAGCCTCCCTCAATCCCGTGACGGCGTAAGCTCTCTTTGAGAATCACCAGTTCATTTTCCTGAAGGAACAGCTGATCCCCTCTCTGATTCGACACCATCAAATCAATTTTGCAGTAATTCGGCCTGGAGAACACGATGTCCGTAGGGAAATCGTACTTTTTTAACAGTTCCTTATGAATATCAAAGCAAATGCTGTGAACCGCCAGAAGGCCTTCCCGGTCCGGCAGCTTATCTGCAAATACGTACGGCCTTCCTTCCTCGTCAAACGCGTAATTATAGGCGCCGCGTCCCAGACCCAGATATAAATGCCTCAGCTCTTCAGGAGTAAAATATGTTTCAATCTGTCCTCCTGCAATATTTTCAATCGTTGTTCCGCTGACAATCACTAATTTGATCCCCTGGGCGAGCAGCGGCTTCATGGCGGACAGGGCCGCGTCGGCCGGCGCTTTTCTGGAATAAACAGCCGTTCCATCCCAGTCAAAAAATACGGCTCTCGGTTTAACTGCAGACATACTCTCCCTCCTTATCCAGCTGATGGCAGGTATCACCCAGCCATAATTCAACACGGTTTCCTGACAGCAGCGTCACTCTCGTTCCCTCCCGGCCGGTCTGCACGTGAAGCAGGCTGCCGCGGTATAAGAAGCGGAATTCCTATCCCTTCATCTTTTCCGGAAGTATGGGATGAAGCTCCAGAACGCCCCGGTTGACTCTCAGGCCGGCAAAGCCGAAGACGACTGCCTGCCACGTTCCCGCCATGTTCGCCGCGTGGATTCCTGCATAAAAATTGTCATGGTAATCATCCAGGTCCATTCTGGCGGACTGGGAGAAATACGCATACGCCTCTTCCCCGTATCCGATCTGACATGCCAGGATTCCGAAGATG
>OGZI01003527.1_pt1 | contig 10907 bp, 14 predicted proteins | sample 1576711 | NCBI WGS metagenome assembly OGZI01 (sample SAMEA3541482, study PRJEB24748) | human gut metagenome | biome: human gut; feature: human-associated habitat; material: faeces | place: China | collected 2012
GAGAGAGAGAGAGAGAGAGAGAGAGAGAGAGAGGCCGATGAAGTGGCCCGCCCCCGCCCCTTCCGCCTCCCCTTTCCGCCCGATTATTGAAAATGCCCGCAGGATGATTCCGTCCTCGGGCATTTTTCAGTTATGGCAGCGCCTCTAATAAGTTTTAGTTGTCAAAAAGAACATTTTTTTCCGTTTGTGCCTTTTCCATGAATGATGCTAGACAGGATTCACGACGAAAGGGTGTTCTCTACAAACTTTTGTACGGATTTTTCTGCTGTGTGTTTCCTTTTTCTGAAACCTATAACGATAAAGGAGTCCACCATGTCCATGTTTCCTATTATGATCATCGCTGGTGCTTTCATGCTCATCTCCGTTGTCGTCGGTATCTATGGCGTAAGGAAGTATAACTAGCAGGTTTTTCCATGTGGAAATCAGGAAAAAGCCCTGAGCACTCGACGTGTTCAGGGCTTTTCCTTATCCTTATTCATCAAAAATGTATTCATATTTCATGGTATATTATCATTCATTAGCATACAAACTTAAAATGGCACCTTTTCTTATCGACCGTATTCAACAGGTTCATATCCTCGCTCACACCAAGGATACGCCCGAAGCGCAAACCCCGTCACAGCTCCCCAGACACAACAAGACCCCCATTCGGGGTATATAATATGAGTTAATATACTTAAATAATTATATTTATACTCAGCAGAATGTGTCAAAATGTGGCGGAATCGGGCACAAATATGTGTCAGAATATGTGTCTAAAAAAAGCCCTCCCGGATTACCACCGAGAGGGCTTTTTCTATCCCTCAATCAACCATCCCGCAAAATCCCCGAATCGGAACACCTCCACGGCGTCAGACCCCAACTCTCCCTTATACAAAGGCCGCTGCACGCCGGACAATGAAAGCTCTTTCCGCATCACCGCCCCCGGTTCCCCGCCTCTGCCGATCTCTATCCGTACATAATCTCCGCAAGCGATTCGGGAAACGATCTCGGAAAAAGTGCATCCCGGATGCCTTCAAGCATTGCATCCGCCGCATATATAAACGGGAGGCGTCCCGTTCCTGTTCCCATGCCTGGGAATGCCAGCGTTTTTATCCCATATTCCTTTGCGGCGATTGCTGCGGCCTTTGATGCGAGATAGGCCGGAGTAGCGTCGGTCAAAACACAAGGCAGGCGCATAGTCGGAGCCGATACGAGCCACGGGATCAAAGGATGTTCAGTAGGCACGACAAGGGCGCATCCTACGGGAAGCTCACGCATGGGCATGGCCTTTATCCTTTCCTGCAACCGTTCCTGCACTCCCCACCCGAAAAACAGGGAGTACAGTCCATCGATACCCCCATCCATGAACCCAAAAGAATTCGCCGGGGAAACCACCGCATCTGCCTTTGCCTGCCTGATATCGCCATACATTATGCTGCATACCCCTTGAAGCTCAGGAAAGAACGCAAGCCTTTCCCGCCATGCCTGTACAAGCCCCGTGTCCACACCATAAAGAAGAATGTCCATTCTTCCTCACTTGCTGACAAAAACTGGTTCATCAGGCCACGGACATTTCGGATCGTCCGGCCCTTCCCAAGGGAAGCCCTCCTGCTGCGGCAAATCGCGGAGTGCTTGCCTATATGCCAGCAGTCCGGCATAGTCTTCCCCGGTTATCGAAGTTTCGATATTCCCTGCGGTCTGCTCCTTGTGCCGTTCGACAAGCCATGTCGTCGCGTCAAGGCGGCGGTCACGCTCGGAACGGATGCGGGCGGCGCGGGCTGGCGTTGAGTTGTATTCGGCAATCCGGGCGGCTCCGGCTGCTGCTGCCTTTTCATCACGCCGGGCCTTTTCCGCCTCCCAGAGAGCGACGAACGGGGCAACATCCGCTTCATAATCGTCAGGCGTCAACGGGTGGTTGATGTCGTCCGTCCACTCGATATGACCGCTCCCTTCATGCCACTGGAGCGCGTGCATGTTCTCAGGCGCGGAGAAATCGAAGCACAACGCGAAGCCGTCAACGAAGACGAGATGGTCGGATGGTACAACTGTAACGTGCTGTTTCATGGTGAGACTCCTTACAAAAGGTGTAATACAATGGGAAAAAGTACTGATTTTTTCTTCAAAAATAAAAAATGTATTTTATTGTTTATTCTATTCATTATCCTTTTTAGTATAGAAAATAGTTTGGCAATGTTATTGCCGCAAGAACAATTTGGATATGCTATTATATATATTAAAATAGGTATCCGCTTTATATTGTTTAATACTCTAATATGTATTCTCCTTTTTCTTGTGCCACGTTTTATTTCATATACAATTCTACTGATAAATACCTTGTTAGGAATTTTTATTTTCTCATGGAATCATTTTTTAGGAGATATACCTACGTTTTCCGCTATTAGATCAAGTATACAAAGCAATATTACTCAAGGTTTTAACATCTTTTCATATATTGATAAAAAATCATCTCTTTTTTTGATTATATCTTTATTGATAAATATATTTATATTATCATATATAAAATCACATTTACATATCCATAAAAAATTACGTACTGTTGGAATCGTTATTTGCAGTGTACTTATAATAAGCGGTTTATCTTTTTATATGCATCGGCATGGAATGGGTTTTACAACCCTTGGTCAATCAATACAAAATAATATTCTTTACCGTGGATATGTCGCTACATGGTTTGCAGAATACATTGATCCTGTAAAACCAAATCAAAATATGACATGTTCACCCCAAAAAGTATCGCAGATACCGATTTTTCCTAAGAGCAATAAAGTAGTTTATATTCAAGTAGAATGTCTTGACTATGCAATGTTGAACTATCAAAATAATGATAACATCGTCATGCCCTTTATAAGTAAAATATCTAAAAAAGGAATGATATTTAAAATAGATGGCGTAAAAAAACTGACATCATCCAATTCAGACTATGAACTTTTAAATACTAGAGTCGCATATCCCGGAACAGTTTATTATAGCACACTATCTTCATACCCCGACAGCATACCATTACAATTTAAAAATAAAGGTGCGGATCTTGCTTTCTTTCATGGGCTTTATGATGTTTCCGGTATGAGAAAAGCATATCCTCTGATGGGTTTTGATAAACTTGTACTGCGCGAAGAACTTGTCGCTGCTGGTTATCGGCTTAATGATGCAACCCCTCAGCATATAGATGATCGTGATCTCTTTGCTTATGCCGCAAAGCAGATTCCACACGACAAGCCTTTTTTTCATGTCATCATCACGATGAACATGCACGATCCTGCCAAGAATAATATCAATCCACTATTTAAGGGTGATGCTGACGAAGGCTTTTTCACGAACGCGCGGATCACTGACAATGGTATCCGGGCCTATGTCGAATCGTTGCCCGCAGGAACGGACGTCTTGATCATGGGCGATCATACTCCATATTTTGGCCCTCGCTCGGTCCATGTCCCGCTTATTCTGTATAGAACCGGAGAGCCTGTCCCCATGAAATCCCCGGATATTTCCCTGACTCGGTGTGAAGCCTCGCAGTATCTCCGCAGGGTATTTGATTTGCCTCCGGTATCTTCTGATATTCCGGTTGTTGAAGAAATGTGCAGATAGAAACGGCCCCGCCCTGCACGGGGCTTTTCTTGACATTTTCCCCATTTTATGGCGTTGTCTTTCCACGGTGCTCGTAACACCAACAGTAGGCGGACAACGCCACCCGACAGTTCGGCGCTTTTTTGTGCCCTTTTTCCAAAGTCAAGATTTCTCTTGGCTGTGTTTTGGGCTATAATTGCATCCAATGAATGCCGGGTGTCCCTGATATGTCCAAGCCGCAAGGCCAAAGGCAGGGAGCCGCTCCTACTGGCGGTTACGAACACCCGGCACTTGCTATTCGTAAGCAGTGCCAACTCATACAGTAGGGGTTGGTTATGTCTCAGTCTCTTTGCTTCAACGATTTTACGTTCTCCCCCGTCATCCACGACAATCAGCCTTGGATTCCTGCTCGACAACTCGCAAACGCCCTTGGATACAAGGATGAGCGTTCAGTCCACAAGATTTACGAGCGTAACAAGGATGAGTTTTCTTCAATGATGTCAACGGTGGTCAATTTGACCACGGGTGTCATGGAGCTTCCCACCCGCATCTTTTCCCTGCGCGGCTGCCACCTCCTCGCCATGTTCGCCCGCACTCCGGTAGCAAAGGCATTCCGCAAGTGGGTGCTGGACGTCATCGAGCAGTACGGCGACAGGGTGCCCGTTGCCGAGCAAGTGTCCATTGACGCCACCCGCCCCTCACGCCGTACCGACCCCGAGCGCAAGGCACTGACCGCCATCATCAACACATGGGTGGGCATGGCTCCTATTCACTACGCATCGGCCCGTGCGCAGGTAAACGCCCATTTCGGCGTCACTTCTGTGGACGCCCTGACCGTAGCGCAGGTTAAGGAGGCTATTCAGTGGGTACAGGCAAAGATTGATGCTCTCCCCGCTGTGCCCGCCCCCGCCCGTACCCCGGTGCTTCCCGCCTCTTCAATTTACGCCGACCGCATGAAGGCCCTCACTGATCTCGAAAAGCGGTTTATGGAGTTCGCGGGGGAAACCCGCTCCCGCCTCTCCGAACTCAACGCCGAGTACATTCGTCTGAACCAAGGGGCTTACGCCGCCATGCTCGGCATGATTCCGGCGATACAGCCCGGTTCCAAGGATAGGCTTATCGACGCGCTGGCGTCTCAATCATATGATGCCTACAACTGGATTGACGCCGGACTGTCGCGCATGAGGCTGGCTATCGTCTCGGCACGGGCGGCAAACAGAACAATCGCGGAAGCGAACTAGCAAACAGGGCCCCCGGAAACGGGGGCTTTTTCTTACTCAGGCAGTTTTACGCAATACGCCATCTTGTAGTACGGGGGGATGGTGCTGATGGCGTTTGCTGTAGCTGTATGGGTGTGAGCTGCACCTGTGAAAGTATGTGTATGTCCAGCATCATAAATACCGTGAGTGTGGGCCTGGGTTCCGCCTGCCGCATCGGATATCCAGTCCCTGTCATGCTGACGTGAAGCCCACAGAATTCCTCCGTCTTCCCCTGTTTCGTTTAAGTTTCTCGTTGAGATGCCATGTGTATGACTCGGAATCTGCTCAATCCCAAGTGTGTGATCTAGTACTCTTACACCCGTCCCGTTGATAACAATACTCCCGCCCTGCGTGGCGTTCTGCACCGAGATCGTCGGCGTCACCGACGCTGCCCCGCCCGTCTGCCCGGCGTCCCCGGAGTACGAAGAACACATCACGAATCGGTTTCGCAGGTCGGGCACCGAGCCACCGCGCCCATCGCTGCCGCCGTCACAGATGAGCCAGCCAGTATCGGGTTCAGACTCTCCCCAGAAGATGGGATTGCGGTTATCGGGGCCGCCGAGGTTGACGCTATAAAACGGAATCACCGAGCCGGGAGGCGTATCCCCTCCGGCCTTTTTCCCCTTGAAGAGAGGAACATCCCATATCGCCGGATTCGTGCCGGGCGTGACCGGGTTCGTAGGATTGACGGCAATAGCGACCTGAGCCTGCCACAGGGAACCGTCAGGCCCGATACAGAGCGCGCCTTTGTTGTAGGGCTGCGCCGAAGACCACGGCAGAATGCCAAAACGCGAACACTCTTCCGAGAGGCCGGACAGCAGGTACAGAAGCTGATTCCAACGGGAACTCTCACCAAGGGAATCGTATTTCTGCCCGGACTCGAACTCCGCATCGGTGTCGCGGTAGGCAATGCCGGAAACGGGCTGTGTGGGGATCGTCGTCTGTGCGTTCTTGCCCCATATCGAGTTGAGAACGCCTGCAAAAGTTCGCTGGATGCCTGAAAGCGCCATATGTTCTCCTAAAGTATGTTTCCTTTGCACGCCCATCTGCCGGAATCCCAGCGTTGAACGTTGCCCTTGTCGAACGCAAAGAAGTTTGTGGGAATAAAAACGATATATCCCGATATATTCAGGGTTGCGGGATAGGGAACCGCGTATTCGTCATCGACCCGCCGTGTCGTTACAGCAGTGGTAAGTTTAACGAGATTCGTTGTGCTTATCGTCGAGGGGGCGATCAGGCGTACTTGCATGGGACCCGTCTTTTCAAAGCTGACGGAGTTTCCCGCAACAAGCCGAATAAGCCCATCAAGCTCCGGGACCGAGGCCACCAGCGTATGGTTGGCGATGATACGGGTCAGAATATTCGTCCGGTACACCGGGTCTTCCGCCGGGATGTACTCGACCAGCGGAGCGTCCCGGCACCACCACGGCGTCGAATCCCAAGCCTGCCCCATGCGGTCAAAGGCAAACCAGTGCGAATCGCTGTACTGGTACGGGGCGCGCTCCTCTCCGACGATACGCCCAAGCGCGTCAAGGTTTGCGGCTTCGGCGGCGTAGAGGGTACGCCCGCGCTGCATATCCAGCACGGCGTCGTAAAGCTCCTGAACTTCACCGACCAACACGGCGACGAGCTGCCGCAGCATGCACGATGTCAGAAACTGGCTCGGCAGCTTGGCAAGCGCCTCGTCGATCAGGGACTTGGCATATTGCCCAAAAGAGACTTCAAGGCGGGACGGAATCGGCATGGCTACTGCCCCCGCACCGTGACGGTGATGTCGCCAACATCAAAGGTCGCCACCTGATTCCATGCGATGGGGATGTTCCCTTCGGCGAGAGAGCCTTGCTCCGTGCCGATCTCGCAAAGGATAATCTCATGCCCCGCTATGGAGTTGATCGGCGTATAGAGCCGAGTCCTGATGACATCCTCGCCCGGCGGGAACCCTTCGGTGTTGCTCGTGTCTCCGTATTGGGCATAGGCGACGATGGCTTCCTTGATGAGCTGGATGCCGTTGTCCGGGAACTCCGATCTGTTGGTGATCTCGACGATGACGTTGACGTACACGGGAATGGGCGTGGGACGGCTGAACGAGATCGGGTAGCCTACGCCCTGCTGATCGTACTTCGTGATCGATATGCTCCCGTGCCCGATGACGCCGACAGGGAAACGCAGGAACAGGGCGTCAGTGATCGCCGCTGGGTCGCCGCCCTCAGCAACGACGGCCACTTCCTTGAACGGTATGCCGCGCTCATCAACCGGGTACGTCGTGGCATTCTGGTAGGCCCGGCAGTAGGTCACACCCTCGACGGCCAGAACGGACGCATAAATGGCGTCGATCTGACGATAACTGGTGAGCTGCGTAGACCGCTGCTGACGCTTGCGCAGTTCCTCGTCCGTCTCCTGCGCCGTCCCGACCGATTCCGTAGCCGTGTTGCTGGCGTTGAACCAGCCCGCAACCGGGGTCTGGATGGTATTGACCGTACCCGGTTCGGGATCGAATGCGCCGTATTCAGTGCAAACCCCGCGCGCCGCTGCATGGGATGTCCGCTGCCCGTCCTCCGCCACGGGAAAGATAACGTTTTCCTGAAGAGCGTAGGCCGTTTCCCCGGAAGCGGCGGCAATGAGCGCGCCCGCTGGAACAAGCACGCCCGGCGTTCCCGTCAGGTCGAACGTGAGGATGGTTTTCGTGCCCGCCTTGCGCGTGATGGCGTTGAGCTGCACCGTGCCGCTCTGCCCCGCCCCCGTGTTCTTCTGCGGGTCAAACTGGACGCTGGCTTCGTAGGCGGCTTCCCACGCCTCCTCAAGCGCGGAGGCGAACACGCCGACAACCTGCTGCAATACAGCGTCGTCCGTCACGTTCTGAAATGGGTATTCCCCGGTATGGGGATCGACAATGAGCGCAATGGAAGCGTTCATATCGTTTTGGATATCCGCCAAACGCTTGGGGATGAACCCCGCAAGGGTCATGCCGTATGAAGACGACGCCATATCACTACCTCCAGAGCGCACCGTTCAAGAGCGAAGAATCCAGTTTGCCGTCCTTCAAGGCTGACGCGCTGGCGGCTCTGGACAAAATGATCGCCTGAGTGGAACCCGTCACCGCTCCTTCCGAAACAGCCACAACCGAGAATGGCCAACGAGCCGACTTGAGCACGAGGTACGCCGTGTTGCTGTCCGGATCAAAAACGATATCGTTTGCAGCGTAGGTCGTACCCGAAACAACAGCACCCTTGACCGAATAGGAAAGCCCGGAATCCCCCTTGTCGCCTTTTGGTCCTTGCTGCCCTGTGGCTCCGGTATCCCCTTTGTCCCCTTTATCGCCTTTCGCTCCGGTTTCTCCGGTATTCCCCCTCGGAATCACAAAGTCGAGCACGGCGTCCTCATCCGTTCCGCTGTTGGTGACGGAAGCCTGTGTTCCGGGCTCACCCGTGATGACGGTGCCGACGGAAATCTGTGCCGCCTTCCCCTGTACGCCCTGCTCACCGCGAACGCCTTGAGGGATCACGAAATTGAGAATAACCGCATTCTCCGTTCCGCTGTTCGTCACTTCGACAGGGGAACCTGCTTCGCCCGTCTGGACTGCGCCGACGGCAACCGTGGCAGCCACGCCATCAATTCCGGGAACCCCCTGCATTCCCTGTTCACCCCGTATGCCCTGCTCTCCACGCGGAATGGTGAACCACAGGACGGCGTCCTTATCCGTCCCCGTGTTCTGGACAGCGGCTTCGGTTCCCGGGGCTCCCGTCGTCACCTTTCCAACGGAAAGCGTCGCGGCCGTGCCGTCTTCTCCCGGTTTTCCTTCCGGGCCCACGAACGCCCCGTTTTCCAGCTTCTGCTGCAAGGTTTCACCGTCAGAAAACAGTATGTTCTGGGCCATCAGCTTCGTGAGATCGGACATGGTCATCCCCGGCGCCGTGAATACGGACTCATGGACAGTCACAGTTTCCTCGACCAGTTTTCCCGAATCGAGCAACACCTGCATATAGATGGAGTATTCGCGCTGCCCTGCGGCAAACAAACTGTTGAGCTTGAGAATTCTGGAGACGCCTTCCGTTCCGAGCGCCTGCTTTCGGATGAACAGATCAACCGCGCCTTTGTCCCGCAAAGGGGAACCGAGGATCCCCTTGCCGTCCTGATACCACGGCAAGCCCGAAGCGGTATTCAGGAACCACTCCCCCAGTTCGCGGAACAAGCGCGTGCGGATGCGCTGGATGACTTCATCGTCACCCGTCACAATGCCGCCCGTCAGGTCGCCGTTTTTGAACTCCAAGTCCCAAGCCATCCGTTTGCCCCTGTTTGCCGCAACAGTAGGGAAAAATACGGAACACGTTCACCCTGAATGAATTCCTTGGATGCAATAAAAAATACGCATAGTGCGCATCTTTTTCTTGACTACAATGCGCACTATGCGTATAAAAAACTCATGACAGCACGGGAACTCATAAAGAAACTGGAGGAAGCGGGGTTCGTGAACAAGGGCGGAACCAACCATGACAAGATGGTTCACCCGGACGGGAGAGTCACCGTGATTCACAGGCACAAAGGAGACATCCCGTTGGGAACCCTCAAGGCAATCGCGAGGCAAACCAAAATCAAGTTACCCTAACCGAAGGGGGGAACAATCCCCCCCTTCAGGAGTAAAGATATGCGTTATCCCGTTATCGTCCATAAGGACGGAGGTTCGGACTACGGCGTGACCGTACCGGATTTTCCCGGCGTCTTCTCTGGAGGCGAAACGCTCGACGAGGCGCTGGCCAACGTGCAGGACGCCATTGAAACCTTTTACGAGGGTGAAGAGGTCGAACGCCTTCCCGATCCCTCTCCGCTGGAGAGCGTGCTTGCCTCGGAAGACGCGGAAGGCGGGGCCGTGGTGCTGGTGGACGTGAACTTCGACTTCCTCGAAAAGAAAGCCGTCCCGGTCAACATCACCGTACCGCTCTACCTCCGCAACCGGATCGACAGGGCGGCAAAGGCCCGCGGCATGACCCGCTCGGCATTCCTTGTCCGGGCGGCGCAAGCCTATATGTAACCCGCAAGAGGCCCCGCCCGGGGCCTTTTCATTTTACAGGGCCGCCCGTCGTCCCGTCGCCAGTCTGCACGCCTTCGTGCGTATGGGTGCCGAGCACCACGCCGTCCTTGTCGGTGAACGTCCCGTTCGTGGAGCGGCAGTTTCCCGAAAAGGTGTTCCCCTCTCCGCTCAGGTCCATGTTCTGGCTCCTGACGGTACACTGCGCGTCGGTCTGCATGGCAATACCGGACGGAGCCGTGGTTTCGAGCTTCCCGCCGCTCATTTTCATGACCGCCGTTCCGTCCGTCATCGTGATCCCGTCCGGGCCGAGGCTGATATAGCTTTTGCGCTCCCTGTCCCGCAGCTCGATGGCTTCCGTGCTGTAGTCGGCGATCTGCGCGGCGTCGGACGACAGGCCGGGAATAAATATGGCGTCCGTGAGGCTGTGGCCGCGCGGCTGTATCAGCGTCGGGTCGCCATAAAAAGGCGGCGCCGCCACGTCCCCGGCCCGCAAAAAGTTGTCGAGGCCGCGATCCGGGATGACGAGCAGCCCGGTGTCCCCCGGCTGGATGGGGACGGTCAGCAGAAAGCCCGCCGTCTGCGCGAACGGCAGCACGACGGGCACCCCGGAGAGCTGCGGCAGGCTCCGGTAGCTGACTTCCTCGCCCAGCGTGATTTTCATCTGCGTCGTGGGCTGCACGGTGACGCGGACGGGCGGCCCCGGCTGGAAGGCGAGCACCTTGGCGGGCATGGCGACGTGCAGGCCGTCCATCATGCGCCGCATCTGGAGGCGCAAATTCTCGGATTCGGACGTAACGGAGTAGTCTGCCATCACTTTTTCCCCGGCGGGAAGCGGAAGGACTCAATGTCCATCGTCCACGCCTCGCTGTATGCGTCGATATTGATGCTCATGGTGTGGATGCGATACGTGCCGCTCAAGCGGGGATTGAGCGTGCTGTTGACCTTGATGGAGTGCCCAGCGCTGATGCCGGGAACGTAGAGGGCCTTGATCTTCACCCCGGACTGGATCTGCATCGGCCCGGTCAGCGTCGGCGCGATGCTGATCAGGCCGCCGT
>OGZI01003530.1_pt1 | contig 10905 bp, 6 predicted proteins | sample 1576711 | NCBI WGS metagenome assembly OGZI01 (sample SAMEA3541482, study PRJEB24748) | human gut metagenome | biome: human gut; feature: human-associated habitat; material: faeces | place: China | collected 2012
ATGATCTGTATTTTTTTCTAAAGAATAAATTATACTTAAGAAATCTCCTTCTGATAAATCAGTATTATTCTTTATTTCAACAACTTTTAACTTTCCAGTTGTTAGTGTCCCTGTTTTATCAAAAATAATGCTATCCATTTTATGAATTTTTTCTAAGACTTCCCCACTCTTTATCAAAATTCCATTTTGTGCAGCGACTCCTGTTCCTGACATAATCGCAGTTGGTGTTGCCAAACCTAGTGAACAAGGACAAGCTATAACCATTACTGCACAGCTATTTAATAAGCTTGTTGTAAAATCTTTTGTAACAATATAAGTAATTACTAAAGTAGCTAAAGATGACAAAATTACACCCGGTACAAAATAACTTGAAATTTTATCTGCAAGTCTTTGAACAGGGGCTTTTTTTGTCTGAGCATTTTGAACCAAATCAAGTATTTTAGATAATACAGAATTTTCTACTGTACTCTTTACCTCAATTTTTAAAATTCCCTCAATATTATTGGTTGCACCAATAACACTATCTCCTATATTTTTTTCAACAGGAACGGATTCTCCAGTAATCATAGCTTGATTTACAGAACTATTCCCTGAAATAATAACACCATCAACAGGAATTTTTTCGTAAGGTTTAACTAAAACAATATCTCCAATTCTTACATCTTCAATATTCTTTTTAACTTCTTTATCACCATCAATTACAATTGCATAGTCCGCTTTCAAATCCATCAATTTCATAATTGCACCGAAAGTATTTGACTTTGCATTTGCTTCAAAAAATTTACCAAGTAAAATTAAAGTTATAATCATTGCAGAACTGTCAAAATAAACATCAACGCTTCCTATTAAAACTTTATAAACTGAATAAAAATACGCCATGGAAGTACCAAAAGCTATTAAAACATCCATATTTGTACTTTTATTTTTTAAATTTTTATAGGCATTTATATAATATCTTTTACCTACATAAAATTGAACAACACTTGCCAATGCCCATTGAATATAACCATTTAACATAAACTTGTGCAAATTGAACATATGGAAAAACATTGAAACCATAAGTGGCACACTAAATACTATTGAAATGATTAAGTCTTTCTTTAAGTCCTTAATTTCATCTTCATATATATTTTGTCTTTCCTTTTTTTCTTTTTTAACCGAAATTTTATATTTCTCTAAAATTAAATTTATTTCATCTAAAGAAACAACATCTTTTAAATATTTTACTTTTAAAATGTCATCTTCATCTTTTACTAAAACAGTATCTTTTTCTTTTAACTCAGAAATTATTTTTTCAATATCTTCAACTTTGATACTGCTCTTTTCAATTTTTAATTCATCTCTTTTCGGTTTATATCCAAGTCTCTTTATAACTCCTATAAGTCCTTCAACTTTCGCTCCATCTTCAACGGATACTGTGACAGTTTTGCTCATAAGATTTACAGAGACGTCTTCAACTATTTTAAGCTTTGATAGTCCCTTTTCAACTTTCATTGAACAAGCTTGACAAGTCATTCCGTCAACAAAAATATTAATCTTTTTACTCAACAAAAGCACCTCCTAATGACATTTTTGAAATTAAAAGCTCCAACAATAAATCTATATCTCTGTTCTTTGTCTTTATATCTGATTCTACAGAATATGTTAAATCAATATAATCACATAGAGTTTCTAGAGAAAAATTATCACAAACAGAATACAATTTTTTACATTCGTAGTTTGAAATTTTTAACTCTTTTGAAATATAGTCTATATGTTTTTGTTTTAGTTTCAAAACTTTTACTCCTAAAAGATTTCTTATATATCTCACAATCATATAAAATGTAGAAAAAGAATCCTCTCCCGATTTTTTAAGCTCAACCAAAATTTTAATTGAATTTTTATAATCTTTTTTAGAAATTGTATCCAGCAACTTAAAAATACTATTTTCAAATTTATCTACTAAAATTTCATCGACATCTTTAAAATCTAAAGCACCTTTTGAAAAAGAATTAAGAAGTTTATTTACTTCGTTTTCCACATCATAAAGATTTTTTTCCCTGCTACTATCTAAATACCCAATTCTATCAATAATATATTTTAAAACAATATCTTTAACTTCGACATTTTTTGAAACAAATCTTTTCTTAATAAATTTAAAAAGTTCAATTTCATTAAATCTTACTAATTCAATATTATGACCTAAAATTGAAATTTGTTTATAAAATTTACCACGAAAAGCAAGACTTCCTTTCATCACAAAAAGAAGAACTGTTGTATTTGGAATTTTATCTATATAATCATACATCTCTTCAAAAAAATTTTTATATATAGAAATTCCATTTTTTGAAAGATTTACATCATTTACAATGATAAGTCTTTTATTACTGAAAAATGGAGCTGTTTCACAATCAATCTTTAACTTCTGCAAATCAATTTTTGAAAAATCATATTCAATATAATTCATATCAAAAAAATCTTTTGAAATAATTTTCTCCTTAAATAATTCAACAAACCTATCTATCAAAAAAATTTCTTCTCCACTCAAAACATATATACCATTAAGTTCCCCATTATCTAGCAACTTCATAGCTTGTATATAATTCATAGTTCCTCCTTAATAAAGTCTAAATCTATTATTAAATCATTATTTATTTTAACTAACACTAAAAAAGCAAATAGATACATTATAATATTTAAAATATCCATAAAATAGAATTTCAAAAACCCAAATAAATTACTATCAATTTCTCTAAAACCTGTAATTTTTTCTTCAAACTTATTAATACTAAGCATAATATTTCCCTGTAAGTCTGTTCTATAAACATCACTTCCTACAGATTTTATTCTATCTAGTGCATCTTTATGTGGATGGTTATATCTATTTTTATAACCACAGGAAATTATAGAAGTTTTTGGACTTGAAGCTGATAAAAATTCAGGTGAACTGGAATTCTTACTCCCATGATGAGCAACTTTCAGATAATCACAGTCTATATCATTTTTTATAAGCTGATTTTCTGTAAAAGCTCCAATATCTCCGGTAAAAAGTATTTTCTTTCCATTTACTGTAACTCTAACTATTATGGATCTTTCATTTTCTTCTGTAGAATCTTTTGCTTTTAAAACTTCTAAATCCACATCTTCTAAATTTATTTTTAAATTATTTTCAATATTATAAATATTTTCAGCCTTAACTTCTCCATATTTTTTTACAAAATCTCTATACCCGTCTTTTCTAAAAAATAAATTTTTAATCTCCACTTCCTTAGATAAAGATCCCAAATTTTTACAATGGTCTGCATCCAAATGTGAAATAAATACAAAATCTAGTTTTTTAACCCCATTTTTCTGTAAATATGGAATTAAAACAGATTTTCCATTATCTCCTTTACCAAAAGTAATTCCACCTGTATCTATTAGAATATTATTCTGTTTTCCTCTTATTAAACAGGCATCTCCCTGTCCTATATCTATGAAATTGATATTTACTTCATTTTTATAAATGTTATAAATATTTGTAGAAACAAATAGAATCATAACAGAAAGTATAAAAAATTTAAAGTTATCAAATGTAAAATACTTAAAATCTCTCCTCTTAAAATAAATTAAAAGTAAAAAATATGTAAAAATTAAAAGTACTATGTTATATTCATAAAAAGTAACGTTTATATTTATATCCTTTAAAAAATCAACATTTAATCTTATAAGATTTAATAAATTATTAACTAATAATCCCAAAAATACACAAACTTTTAAACTAAATAAACCAAATAACAAAATAAAAAACGAAATAACTATGCAAATTACAAAAATTGGTGTTAATACTAAATTACTAAAGAAGGTAATAACTGAAAACTTCCCAAAAGTATATAAAATAATAGGTAAAATTATAAGCATAACCGAAAAAGTAAGTTTTAAAGATTTAAGTACAAAACCATCTCTCTTATTTGAAAAATATGGTAAAATCTTTGTAATTCCAAGTACTGAAAACGCACTTAAATACAATCCTACATCAAAAATCATATATGGATTTATTAATAAAATGACAAAAATAGTCAACAAAAGGTCATTTAATCTATCTTTAACTTTTCCATAAAGCGCCGAAAATATAGAAATAAGCAAAAATATTTCCGCCCTTAAAACACTTGCAGGATTGCCAATTAAATATGAATATAAAAATATAAAAAATAGAATTATAACTTCTCTAAAAATTCTTTTTATTGGTAAAATGATTAAAATTTTGCTTAAAATTAAATATATTATTCCAATATGTAGACCACTAACGGCTAAAATATGTGAAAGTCCAATTTCTCTAATATCATTTTCAAAAGCCGTATCATAATTATTTGCAAGAAATATCCTCTTCATAATATCCGAATTTTCAGATGAAAGATAAGTATCAAAGACATTCTCAACAAAATTATGAAAAGCTCCCTTTAAATTTTTATTCTCTCCAATTTTCTTCACATCATCAGAATAAATATTTGAATATATATTCTTTTTTAAATTAAATCTCTTATAATTAAAAAGTCTTGGATTACCATTTGACCTTATTTCTCGAAGTTTTCCCGTTACACTTACAATATCTCCAATTTCAAACTTTTTATGATTTGTAAAAAGTAAAATTTTCTCTGATTTTTCTATATTTTCAATATTTTTTAATCTGACTTCATGTTTGAATCCCTCTCCATCAGAACGAGCAGTTGAATTTAAAACTTCTCCTGTAAAAGAAACTTCTTGATCAAAGAATTGTTTTAAATTACTTTCTTTCTCTGAAAAGAAGCTAACTAAAAAACCTAATGAGAAAATCAAAAGAAATAATTTTATTTTATTGAATCTAAAAAAATATGAAACTATACAAGTAACTGATAAACCCAAAAATATATAAAATTTTGTAAAATGTTCCATTTTTAGAAAATAACAAAATAAAATTCCACATATTAAGGAAATCAGATAAAAAATAATATTTCTTTTCATACTTCCTCCAAATACAAAATCATAAATCATTTTTCAATACATAATTATTATATCATAATTCCTTTTTGATAATTAAATTTAGGTTATTATGATGAAATAATTATAGCTTTATCATAAGGCATAAATCTATAATTATTATATCATAATCTCTTTTTTATAATTAAATTTTGGTAATTATGATGAAATAATTACAGCTTTATCACAAGGCATAAATCTATAATTATTATATCATAATTTCTTTTTGATAATTAAATTTTGATTATTATGATGAAATAATTACAGCTTTATCATAAGGCATAAATCTATAATTATTATATCACAAAAATAATTTTAATAACAGTTAAAGACGCGAAAAGGAGACTTGAAAGTCCCCTTTTAATATTCTTTACTCTGAAACAAATTTAAGTTTTATATTCTTTAATGTCCAAGTATATTCTTCTAATGACATTTTTAAATTTAAATCTAACTCTTTTCCGTTATATTTAGTGATAACACCATCTGATACAGTCAACTTTATTTTGTTAGTGTCTAAATCATAACTTGCATCTATTCCTTCAACATTAGTTTTAATTTCACCAAAAATATTCAAAGGATCTTCCGAACCGAAAACTTGTGCCAATGAATTTCCAAGTTTTTTAATTCCTTTAAAAGGTGTAGTAAAAATAACTTCTTTTTCTTTCACTTCAACAGTTGACCCAAAGTCTATTGTCTGACCTGAAAATTGAATACTTCCAATACCTTCATTCAATGCTTTTCCCAATCTTTCAGCAATATAATCTCCAAGTCCTTCATAATTCTTAACTCTATTTCCTGAAAAATCTAAATCTTTAATTTTATCAAAATTCTTAAGGATTGAAATATCTTCTATTCTATTAGCCGAAATATCTAAAAATTCCAATTTTTTCAAATTCTTCAAAGCAGAAATATCAGTAATTCCTTTAGATATTATTTTGTGACTCTCATCACCACCAACCGTAACATTATAATGTAAATCCAATCCTGTTAGATTTGTCAAATTTGAAAGTGGTGCTATATCTTCAATTAAATTATTATATAATTTCAAAAACTTAAGATTTGTTAAATTTTTCAAAGGATTAACGTCAACAATTCTATTTCTTTGAATCTCTAAATATTCCAATTTAGTTAAATTTTTAAGAGGAGAAATATCTGAAATTTCATTTTCATTTAATTTTAATTTCTTTAGATTTTTTGCATATTCCAAGCCTTTAATACTCTTCATTCCTCTGGTAACGGCAAATTTAAAATCTTTAGTTCCTTTTAAACTTGTTGGCTTTCCAAGTATTGAGTATTTTGCACTTTCACTAAAATCAGCACTTCCGTCTTCTTTTAAAAATATTGATAACTCCGTTAAACTTTCCATTTCTTCAACAGTAACTTTTTGATTATCAGCTCTATTTTTACCTAAATTTTTATTTATTACCTTTAAAAGTTTTGCATCCTCAATTTCAACAACTTTATCCTGTTCGTCATTTTCAACTTTAGAATTTTCACCATTCCACATCAAAACTCCGACATAGTCGTAAGTTTTGCCTTTTATTTCTATATTTCCAGATAAATTGGCAGAATTTTTATAAGTACCTTCTGCATTTGAGTTATAAGCCAAAACTGAAGACATCAAAATTCCTGTACCAACTGCAACAGATAAAAGTTTTTTTGCATTTCTCTTTTTAGAAACTAAAACACAAATAACTCCAACAATTCCCGCTACCGCAATTGTTACATTGATTTTGTAAACTCCTGAAATACCTGTTTTAGAAAGTTTTCCTTTTTTAATTCCATCCTTAATAGCTTCAACAACTTCAAATTGTATTTTTTCATTTTCTAAAACTTTCTTTTCTCCGACCTTTACATCACCGATTTCAAGTTCTTTACCTTTAACAATTTTAAGACCTTTTATATCTTCTGTCTTTACTTTAACTCCTACCATATCTTTTGAGCTCTTATTTTCAACAGAAATCTTAAAAATTCCATCGCCATCTCCAATTAAATTTACTGTGATTCCGTCTTTATTGTAAATCACAGTTTCACTATCGGCAAAACTTACCTGTGAAAAAGAAAATCCGCAAAGTAGTGCTAAAGCTAATATGCTTTTATTTTTCATAACTATCCTCCATTTGAAAATAAATATACAATATTATTTTATCATATAATGATTTTAAAGTATAATAGATATATCTTATTCTAAACTGTGAAAATATTAATATTTTCTATACAAAAAAGAACTATGCTTAACACATAGTTCTAAAATATTTTATAATATTGACTAAACGATAATAACATCTTCAAATCCATTTTGAAGTGCTATTTGTTTTAATTCTTCCATTTCATCATCCGTTGGAGCAGAAAACATACTATATTCTTCTCTAACTCCATATTTTCTGTATTTTATAATTTTATATCGAATTTTATGTCCCATTTTTATGTATTTGGAAAGCATCTTTGTAATATTATCAATAGTAGTTCTATTGTCCATTCCGGCAATTGTTACAGTCCTTATCTCAAATAGTTTATTAATACTTGCAAGATAATCTACATTTTCTAAAACCACATCAACCTTACTTTTAGTTATAAAAAGATGTTCCTCATTATCAAAAGCCTTTATATCGAGCATAAAAGCATCTGAAACTTCAACAAAATCAGGAAGTCTCTTTAAAGGTATTCCACCATTTGTATCAACAAAACAAGTAAGACCAAGCTTCCTAACCTCTGTAAAAAGAGAAGTTAAAAAAGTATGTTGCAAAGTACATTCTCCACCACTAACTGTAATCCCCCTTATAAAAGGTATATTCTTTTTTATTCTTTCGACCGTTTCTTCAACTGTCCAATTGTAAATCTTTGGACTTGAAAGATGCTTACAAACCCTTATACATTCATCACAATTTATACAGGTTTTATCATTCCAAACTATTTTTCCATTTACATTCTTCAAACTCTTAGTCGGACAAGACGGAATACATTCCATACAATTTATACAATGTCTAATAGTTTCAGGATTATGACAATAAAAACAGTTAAAATTACAACCCTGTAGGAAAATAGACGTCCTGTTTCCAGGTCCGTCTACCACCGACATATCTATTATTTTATTTATAATTCCTTTATTTGACATCTCTAACCTTACGTTCTAATAAATGATATTTTTCAAAAGCCTCTCTTGCATATTGAACAGTATCATAGCTGATACTTTCTCCGTCAATAAATTTTTGCATATCAGATTTCTTTACTAAATATCCTGTTACACGAATCAAATCGCCATTTTCTCCATAACATGAAATATATCTCATATTTAATCTAAATGCAGCCTTAAAAATATCTAAAACAGCAGCAGGATTCTTTTCAGCAGTTTCATCAAATGGAAAATGGTCGCCAATTCCTGATGGAAAATACTTATGGAATAAAGCTGAATGTTTAATATGGTCATACATAGGAATTTCATTACCTATCCTGATTCTAACTCCTGCACTATCTTCCATATCATCTTGTGCCCCAACTTGTGAATGAAGCATAAATCTATGGTTCCAGAAAGTTGAATACTTACTTTCAAATGAATTAACTCTATTTTCTACAAAATCCATTACTTCTAGGCCCAAATTGTTGGCATAATCGTCTTTTCCATAAACTAAATCTTTACTTTCAAACTCTAAAAGTTTTTGAACACATTCATGAAGTCCTACAACTCCGAAAAGTCCAACAAATCTATCTAACTCGATAAAACCTTCTTTAACTAAGAAGTTTTCCTCAAAGAAAGGAGTTTCTTCAACTATAAATCTGATTTTTCCTTCCATAAAATTGCACATTAAATCTATTGCTTCAGGTAAAACTCTATCAAAGAAATCTTGTTTTGAACTTGAACTTCTAGCAAGAGAGCCAAGTCTTAATCTACTTAAAGTAAATGCCCCACCTGAAATTGGAAGTCCATTATAGCAACTTGCTATCGCATAATCTCCATTAAAATCTTTTCTATAGTATTTATCATTAGCAAAAGCAGGATTTGCAGTTAAAAGAGATGCATAAACTGCCTTTTCCCCAAACTCGTCTGGGGTAATATCTTCATCATAAAGAATTGTCATATTTGGAGTAACATTATTTAAAGTTGGAAGTAATTCTAAAATAATTTCTCCTGCAACAGTCTTTTCAGGGCCGATATTTGCATGGCAAAAACTGTCATTAATTGTTCTATCTAAAGAAACTAAGAACCACTTAATTAATTTTTTAGCTTCCTCTCTATCTGTAATAAATGGATCTAAAAGCTTATCAATTTTCCCAATATAAACAGGATATCTTGTTATAGAAGGAACATGATGATAAAAAATCAATAAACTGTTAATAGCATCAAGTAAAGTTTCAGCCTTCTCAAGACGTAAAAACTTACAACCCTCATCTAAAAGTTTTTGATAATTAGGGCAAATGTATCTCGGCGCATAAGGCGCATGACCTTCCCACAAATCGCAGAAACCTCCATTTTCAGAAATTTCAAAAATTCTATCATTAACTGAACTTACAGGAAAATCATTCAAATTCTCTGCAAGCTTTGCAAGTTGAGAAGTCTTTTGCTCATAAGTTAAATCCTTAGCCTTAATAATATTCATTGATAATTCTCTAGCTTCTTCCAATGTTTTTATTTTAGAAATCATAAATACCTCCAATTTTATGTCAAAAAGTCATTTACTATTTACCCATATTATATATTAATAATCTCCAAAATGATACTGTTAATTGTCTTTTTTAAGTTGATATTTTAAAAAATTTTTCAAAAAAAACTAATAAACTTTTTTATAAATTAAAATTTAGTATTTATCAGATTTCTAGAACAATTCTACCAGAAGATACAATTGCTCCCGTCAGATATACTTTTTGCTTTTTTAATAGTACTGAAATACCATTATGAAAGGAAGTTGATGAGATTTCTCCACTACGGTCGAAATGACGTGTTGGGATATTTTCTTTACAAGGTTCTATGACGTGAATTGTTTTATTTTTATTTATCAGACCTACTTTTGTTTACAAGTAAACAAAGTTATGGCTAGATTCGCTTCATTCTGATTCGTTTTACTTCGGTCGAAATGACGTGTTAGGTACTTTGATTTGCAAAATAATATTAAATAAATTATTTAGTTTCTTTAAATTTTTTAGCTTTTTTAAGTTTATCTACTAATAACGTCAAACTATTAAACGAAGTTTTCTTCCTTATACGTCATCTCGAGCGTAGTCGAGAGATCTTAAAAAATTATTATTTCTTTAACAAAAAATGACCTTATTATAGTCATTTTGAGTTACATAAAAACATTTATACATTTTTCTTTAAATTTAGTATTACAAATTAGCAAAAAACAATTCCATTATTATAAATGAATAGTTAAATATTATTCAATTCTAGCACTAAACCTATTTTCATTAATTTCTATATTTCCTTTTTTTAAATTTTCATTTAATAATTCCGCTGCATATGGTTGTAAATTATAAGAAAAACAAATCGCAAAAGAGCTTACTTTTGATGCTAGATAAATAATTTTCTTTCTTTCTAAGACAGCTTTTCTTCCATCTGACATATCTATAATTCCAGTTGTTTTAAATCTTTTATTTGAAGCATCATAAAATGTTTGAATCAACAATGACATTTCATCTATACTTATTTCTTTTTTTAAATATTTTATAGCTCTTCTTTTATTACTAAATAATATTTGAATTACTTTATATAATATAAATTGACAAATATGCACTACATAATAAGATCCTATTAATATGATAATCCCACTTAAATATGTTTGGTATTTAATTTTAAACTCATACAATTTCATATAATTTAAAATATCATTTGGTAAAAGAGTTAAACAGATTGATGAAATAAAAAGCATCGCAAATGCATCTTTTAATTTTAATTTTTCTATTATTTTACTTACTATACCCATTTAAAGGTTATCCTCC
>OGZI01003536.1_pt1 | contig 10885 bp, 7 predicted proteins | sample 1576711 | NCBI WGS metagenome assembly OGZI01 (sample SAMEA3541482, study PRJEB24748) | human gut metagenome | biome: human gut; feature: human-associated habitat; material: faeces | place: China | collected 2012
ATCCGATTCTCCATTTTTGTTGTTCCTTTTTAAACAACTGCTCTCTTACAATTTTTCAATAATATTTTATGCATTCTCCTGCTCGAATTTCTTCATGAACTCAACCAGTTTGATAACGCCCTCTTTTGGCATAGCATTGTAGATGGAAGCTCTCATTCCTCCAACTGTTCTGTGTCCTTTCAGATTCTCAAGACCTGCTTCTTTTGCCTCTTTTACAAATTTGGCATCCAGCTCATCACTGCCTGTCACAAATGGTACATTCATAAGAGAACGGTCTTTCTTTTCTACCGTACCTTTGAACAGTTTGCTCTGATCCAGGTAATCATAGAGCAGTTTGGCTTTCTTTTCGTTGCGTTCTTTCATAACTTCCAGTCCGCCCATCTTTTTGAGCCATTTAAATACCTTACCGCAGATATAGATTCCGTATGCCGGCGGTGTATTGTAAAGAGAACCTGCGTCTGCATGTGTCTTGTATGTAAGCATAGTCGGTGTTCCAGGAAGTACATCCTCTGTAATCAGATCTTCACGGATGATCGCGATAACAACACCCGCTGGTCCGATATTCTTCTGGACTCCGCCATAGATGAGACCATATTTTGTCACATCTACAGGCTCAGACAGGAAGCAGGATGATACATCCGCTACCAGTGTCTTGCCTTTCGTGTTCGGAAGTTCCTTGAATTTGGTTCCGTAAATTGTATTATTTTCGCAGATATATACATAATCTGCATCTTCATCAACCGGCAGATCCGAACAGTCAGGAATGTACGAAAAGGTTTTATCCTCGGACGATGCGATCTTATTCACCTTTCCATATTTGGATGCCTCGGCAGCTGCCTTTTTAGCCCACTGCCCGGTAACAATATAATCCGCTACTTTGTTCTTCATCAGATTCATTGGAATCATTGCAAACTGCTGGCTTGCGCCACCCTGAAGGAACAGTACTTTGTAATTATCCGGGATTCCCATCAAATCACGAAGATCCTGTTCAGCGGTTTCAATGATTTCAGCAAAAGCTTTCGAGCGATGACTCATCTCCATAACGGACATTCCACATCCTTTGTAATCCAGCATCTCATCTGCTGCTTCTCGTAAAACTTCTTCCGGCAGTACTGCCGGTCCTGCTGAAAAATTGTAAACTCGTTTCATATTACTCCTCCATTCCTGCTCTGCGTATCTGTCGCTGCATATGTTTTTTAGTTTGTCTGCTGTTTTTCCTGCAGATCCTTCTCGTCAAAAGCTTCACTGATCGGAGCACCCGGAGCAACCATCGGCCATACCTTGTCATCGCTGTCGATCTGGCAGTCAATCACCACCGGACCGCCTGCATTTAAAGCAAACTTAAATGCATCTGCGAATTCTTCTCTGGTCGTAGCTCTTACCGCTTTCGCCCCCATCGCTTCTGCGAGTTTCACAAAATCTACTGCATCATTCAGAACAGTTGCTGAATAGCGCTGTCCGTAAAACAGATTCTGCCACTGTCTTACCATACCAAGCACATGGTTGTTCACTACAACCTGGATAATTGGAATGTTATAACGCGCCGCTGTTGCAACTTCATTCATATTCATACGGAAGCATCCGTCTCCGGCGATATTGACTACCGTCTTCTCCGGTCTTCCCATCTTGGCTCCGATTGCAGCTCCAAGACCGTATCCCATGGTTCCAAGACCACCTGACGTAAGCAGTGTTCTCGGTTTTGTGAATTTATAATACTGCGCTGCCCACATCTGATGTTGTCCAACTTCTGTGACGATGATCGCATCACCTTCTGTCTGTTTGTAAATCTCTTCGATCACATACGGACCGGTCAGACTTTCCGGATGATAGGCAAGCGGGTATTTTGCTTTATATTCCTGGATCTTTTTGATCCATTCGGTGTGTTCCTGCTGTGGCAGTTTTTCATTAACTGCCGCAAGCACTTCTTTGATATCTCCAACCACACCTTCATCGATAATGACATTTTTGTTCATCTCTGCCACATCAATATCAAACTGGAGAATTTTTGCATTACTTGCAAATTTATTTGGATTACCTGTGACACGGTCGGAGAATCTTGCACCGACTACGATCAGAAGATCGCTTTCACTGACTCCAAAGTTCGATGTCTTGGTACCATGCATACCAAGCATTCCTGTATAAAGTTCATCAGTTCCCGGAAATGCACCTTTTCCCATCAGGGAATCACATACCGGACACTGTACCTTGTCTACGAATGCACGGAGTTCTTCACTTGCATCAGATAATATAGCTCCGCCTCCGACGAATACAAACGGACGCTTTGCTTCTTCGATCATCTCTACTGCCTTGTCAATATCTTCCATGCAGATTTCTTTTTTGTATTTTACGATTGGCTGGATTTTGACAGGCTCATACTCTGCTTTATTGCCTGTCACATCTTTCGGGATATCGATCAGCACCGGTCCCGGTCTTCCGGACTGTGCGATCTCAAACGCCTTGCGGATCGTCTTTGCAAGATCATTGACATTCTTCACAATAAAATTATACTTTGTGATCGGCATCGTAATACCGGTAATGTCAATTTCCTGGAAGCTGTCTTTTCCAAGAAGCGGTACCCCTACATTACAGGTGATCGCAACAATCGGAATAGAATCCATAAATGCGGTCGCGATTCCTGTTACGAGATTTGTTGCTCCAGGTCCACTGGTTGCAAAACACACCCCAACCTTACCAGTGGCACGCGCATATCCGTCTGCCGCATGAGAAGCTCCCTGCTCATGCGATGTAAGGATATGTCTGATTTCATTACTATGCTTATATAATTCATCATATACATTTAAAATTGCGCCGCCCGGATATCCGAATACGGTATCCACGCCTTGCTCTTTTAAACACTCTATCAGTATTTCTGCACCATTTAACTGCATTGTACATTCCCCTTGTCCAGATTTTATTTTATTTGTGCGGAACTTCCAGAACTGCTCCACGGTTTCCTGAAGTTACCATTGCTGCATATCTTGCAAGATATCCTGTTGTAACTTCCGGTTCTCTTGGCTGCCATTTTTCTTTTCTTCTTGCAAGTTCTTCATCTGAAATTCTTGCATTTAATTTCAGGTTCGGGATATCGATCTCGATAATATCGCCTTCCTCGATCAGTGCTACCGGACCGCCGACTGCCGCTTCCGGTGATACGTGTCCGATAGAAGCTCCACGGGATGCACCGCTGAAACGGCCGTCTGTAATAAGTGCTACCGATGAACCAAGTCCCATACCTGCGATTGCAGAAGTTGGATTCAGCATTTCCGGCATACCAGGACCACCCTTTGGTCCGACGTAACGGATAACTACAACATCTCCCGGATGGATATCTCCGCCTTTAATTGCCTTGATCGCATCATCTTCACATTCAAATACTCTTGCAGGTCCTTCATGTACCAGCATTTCCGGTACAACTGCAGAACGTTTTACAACACTGCCGTCCGGTGCGATATTACCTTTGAGGACTGCAAGTCCACCCGTCTGGCTGTATGGATTGTCGATCGGACGGATTACTTCCGGATTTTTGTTTTCGCATCCTGCGATATTTTCTCCAACTGTCTTTCCGGTTACTGTCATGCAGTCTGTGTAAAGAAGACCTTTCTTATTCAGCTCGTTCATAACAGCATATACACCACCCGCTTCATTCAAGTCTTCCATATATGTCGGACCTGCCGGTGCAAGGTGACAGAGGTTCGGAGTCTTTTCGCTGATTCCATTTGCAAAATCAATCTCAAAATCCATACCAATCTCATGTGCGATCGCCGGAAGGTGAAGCATACTGTTGGTTGAGCATCCAAGTGCCATATCAACAGTAAGGGCATTTAAGATGGCTTCTTTTGTCATAATGTCTCTCGGACGGATATTTCTTCTGTACATTTCCATTACCTGCATACCTGCATGTTTTGCAAGACGGATTCTTTCTGAATATACAGCCGGAATTGTTCCATTTCCCTGAAGACCCATACCAAGTACTTCTGTCAGACAGTTCATACTGTTGGCTGTATACATTCCGGAGCATGATCCGCAGGTAGGACATACTTTATTTTCAAATTCACATACATCACATTCGTCCATTGTTCCTGCTGCATAAGATCCAACTGCCTCGAACATGCTGGAAAGGCTTCTCTTCTGTCCTTTTACATGTCCCGCAAGCATTGGTCCGCCACTGACGAACACTGTAGGTACATTAATACGGGCTGCTGCCATCAAAAGTCCAGGTACATTCTTGTCGCAGTTCGGGATCATAACAAGGGCGTCAAACTGATGCGCCATTGCCATTGCTTCTGTCGAATCTGCGATCAGATCTCTCGTTACCAGAGAATACTTCATACCGATGTGTCCCATTGCAATACCGTCACAGACTGCGATCGCCGGAAACATGATCGGTGTTCCACCTGCCATGGCAACCCCCATCTTTACTGCATTTGCAATTTTATCCAGGTTCATATGTCCCGGAACGATTTCGTTATAAGAACATACGATTCCGACAAGCGGTCTCTCCAGTTCTTCTTTTGTAAGACCAAGCGCATTGAACAATGATCTGTGCGGCGCCTGCTGCATACCTGTTTTTACATTATCACTTCTCATGATTTTATAATCCTCCTGTAACTTTTGGCTCTATTCTATTACAGTTCCGTCCTGCTTCTCTTTCCCCATAGCAGTACGGAACTGTATCTTTCCCAATCCTTGACTATCGAATTCTTTCGCAGATCAGATCTCCCATCCGGGCTGTTCCAACCTTTGTACACCCGTCTGACATAATATCCCCGGTTCTGTATCCATCTTTTAACACCTGGGAAACTGCTGCTTCAATCGCATCTGCTGCTTTATCCTGATCCAGGCTGAAACGAAGCATCATTGCTGCTGAAAGAATTGTTGCTATCGGGTTTGCAATTCCTTGTCCTGCTATATCCGGTGCCGAACCGCCACTTGGTTCATACAGTCCGAACCTGGTTTCATTCAGACTTGCACTTGCCAGCATTCCGATCGAACCGGTTACCATGCTTGCTTCATCAGAAAGGATGTCTCCGAACATATTCTCTGTAAGAATGACATCAAGCTGCTTCGGATCTCTTACCAGCTGCATTGCACAGTTGTCAACCAGCATATGCTCCAGTGTAACTTCCGGATAATCTTTCGCAACTTCTTCTACTACTTTTCTCCAGAGTCTTGAAGAATCCAGTACATTCGCCTTATCGACGCTTGTCACTTTCTTTCTTCTCTTCATTGCAATGTCAAACGCGCGGATCGCAATCCTGCGGATCTCATCCTCATTATAGGTAAGTGAATCGAATGCAGTCATCCCACCATCCACTTCTTCTGTCTTCCTCTCTCCAAAATAAAGACCGCCTGTCAGTTCACGCATGATCATCAGATCAAATCCGCCTTCTGTAATCTCTTCTTTCAGAGGACATGCACCCTTCAGTTCATTATACAAAACCGCCGGACGCAGATTTGCGAACAGGTTCAGTTCTTTTCTGATCTTCAGAAGACCGGCCTCCGGTCTCTTTGACGGTTCCAGCTTATACCACGGGGAAGTCTTTGCATCTCCTCCAATGGATCCCATCAGTACGGCATCACATGCTTTTGCTTTTGCTACCGTCTCATCTGTAAGCGGAACTCCATGTACATCAATGGATGCGCCCCCAAGAAGCAGCTGTTCATAAGAACAGTCAAATCCGTATACCTCTCCTGCTTTATTAAGAACTTTCATCGCTTCCGTTACAATCTCCGGACCGATTCCGTCACCTTTAATTACTCCGATTTTCAGGCTCATCTTTGTCATTCCCTTCTATGTATCTGTGATTTTTGTACCATTTTTCGTTCCAAAAATCTGTTAAACACTATAATACCGTATTTTTCATCAGGTTTCAACCCTTTAATCTGTAAAAGTATAAAAATCCAGAGTGAACTCTGTTTTATTTTCCTGTTTTCTGTGGAATCACAAAGATAAAGATCAGCGAACTGACAAACAGCATTCCCGGATAAAAAAGCTTCGGAATGATCTGAAATGCAGAAATCTCACCGCCGAGCTCATGCACTGCCGAAATTGCCACCAGCATCTGCGCACCATACGGGATCACCCCCTGTGAAATACAGGAAAAAGTATCCAGAAGGGAAGCCGTCTTTCTCGGTGTGATCTGATAATCGTCTGCCATTTCCTTTGCAATTGGATTAGCCATCACAATTGCTACGGTATTGTTCGCTGTTGCCACATCCAGGAGCGCTACCAAAATACCAACACCCAGCTGACCACTTTTCGATCCCTTAAAGACACGGTGGATCACATCCAGCAATACATCAAAGCCACCATTTTCCCGGATCAGCGCACACATTGCAGCAACCAGCACCGCCACCATACAGGTTTCAAACATCCCGGATACACCTGAGCCCATGGCAGCAAGCATTTCATACGGTGTTACCTGCCCCATTGCAAGCATGATCACCGCACCGGACACAATTCCTGTCAAAAGTACCAGAAAGACGTTGAACCCTGCGATCCCGCCGACCAGCACCAGCACATACGGAATGATCTGCGTCAGATTGTATTCGTGCGTAACTGCCGTTCCGATCTCTGCCCGGAAAGAGCTGATCAGGATCAGAACCAACGATACGATCGCCGCCGGAAGTGCGATCCAAAAATTTTCCCGGAATTTATCTTTCATCTCACATCCCTGCCCGTTGCAGGCAGCAATTGTTGTATCTGATATGAAAGAAAGATTGTCCCCGAACATGGAGCCTCCCATCACCGATGCCACGCAAAGTGCCAGGGAAAAACCGGACGTCTGCGAAACTGCCGCCGCAATCGGAGTCAGAAGGGTGATCGTCCCAACCGAAGTTCCCATTGCTGTTGAAACAAAACATGCAACCACAAACAGAACGGCAACCGCAAACCGTGCCGGGATGATCGATAGCATAAAATACGCCACACTCTCTGCACTGCTTCTTCCAACCACTCCCACAAAAGTTCCCGCCGTCAGGAAAATCAGCAGCATTGTGATAATATTCTTATCTCCGATTCCCCGTCCCATGATCTCCAGCTTCTCATCAAAGCCAACCTTTCTGTTCTGCAGACACGCAACCAGGAGTGCCGCCAGAAACGCCACTACGATCGGTACATTATAAAACCCCATTGGAATTTTCATTATGTATTCAAATAAAATACCCAGTCCCAGATAAAATACCAGAAATACACCGACCGGCAAAAGTGATGCACTTTTTCTTCTTTTTTCCATATATTTACCTCTCATCTGCTTCTATTGCTTCCCGGATCTTCCCAAAAACTTTTCCATATCCGGAAAACAAACAGCAATATTTCTCCTTATCATAGCATATCCTTCTCTTTTCCCGCAATAAGGGAAATACAGAAAGTTCCCGCAGAAACCGTATAAAAATACACTTTTGCACAAAAAACAGAAGTCTGTCTCTGTTTTTTCAGGACAGACTTCTGTTTTTTACATATACATTTTACAGATGCCAGATGTCTCTGTTGTATTCAGCAATGGTTCTGTCAGATGAGAAATATCCTGCTTTTGCGATATTCACAACCATCTTCTTTGCCCATGCCATGCGGTCTTCATAATCTGCGTAAGCCTGTTCTTTCTTCTGGATATAATCTTTCACATCAAGAAGTGTCATGAACCAGTCTTTACGGATCAGTTCTGCATGCAGTTCAAGAAGCAGGTATTTATCTCCGATACGGAGAAGTTCCGGGCTGATGATAAAGTCTACCAGTCTGCGGATCTCTTCATCATTGATATAGTAATCAACTGCATTATAATCCATCTTGCGGTAATGCTCGATAACCTGTTCACTGGATTCTCCGAAGATGTAGATATTTTCATCCCCTACAAACTGATGGATTTCTACGTTGGCTCCATCTTCTGTTCCCATTGTCACAGCCCCGTTCAGCATGAATTTCATGTTACCTGTTCCACTTGCTTCTTTGGATGCAAGAGAAATCTGTTCAGAAATATCACAGGACGGGATCAGCTTTTCTGCCAGTGTCACGTTGTAGTTTTCTACCATAACCACTTTCAGATACGGTGCAACTTCCGGATCGTTATCAATCAGCTCCTGCAGGCAGAGGATCAGATGAATGATATCCTTTGCAATAATATAAGCCGGTGCAGCCTTGGCTCCAAAGATTACCGTGATCGGAGTCTCCGGTTTCTTTCCACTCTTGATCTCCAGATATTTATAGATCACATATAATGCATTCATCTGCTGACGCTTGTATTCATGCAGACGTTTTACCTGAATATCAAAAATTGAATTTGGATTGATTTCCAGTCCCTGTGTTTCTTTTAAGTAAGCTGCCAGATCCTCTTTCTTTTTCTGTTTTACTACAAGAAGGCTCTTTAAGGTTTCCTCATCATTTACATAATCAAGCAGTTTTTCAAGCTTTGTTGCATCTTTTCGGTAATCCGGTCCGATCTTCTCATCCAGCCATGCAGTCAGTTCATGGTTGCAGTGCAGCAGCCATCTTCTGAACGTAATACCATTAGTCTTGTTGTTGAATTTCTGTGGGTAAATGTCATAGAACGGTTTCAGTTCTTCATTTTTCAGGATCTCTGTATGAAGATACGCAACTCCGTTGACACTGTATCCATAATGGATGTCCATATGAGCCATGTGTACACGATTCTGGTCATCGATAATATGGACTCTCGGATCTTTATATCTTCCCTTAATTCTTGCATCCAGATCACGGATGATCGGAACGATCTGCGGTGCAACCTGCTCCAGATAATCAACCGGCCATTTTTCCAGTGCTTCTGCGAGGATGGTGTGATTGGTATATGCGCAGGTCTTCTGTACGATCTCAATCGCCTCATTGAAGTCGATCTGTTTCTGAACAAGAAGACGGATCAGCTCCGGAATAACCATAGAAGGATGTGTATCATTGATCTGGATCGCCACATGCTCATGAAGCTTTCTGAGATCATATCCCTTTTCTTCACACTCGCGGATGATATACTGTGCTGCATTGGAAACCATAAAATACTGCTGATAAATACGGAGCAGATTTCCTGCCTTGTCGCTGTCATCCGGATAGAGGAACAGCGTCAGGTTCTCACGGATATCGTTCTTATCAAAATTGATTCCGTTTCCAACGATTGCATCATTTACCGTCTCTACATCAAAAAGATGAAGTTTGTTGCTTCCGCCTTCGTATCCGGTTACATCAATATCATACAGATGGGAACGAAGACTGAAATCCTTGAACGGGACTTCAAATGAAATACCGGTATCATTGAGCCAGCTGTCTTTTTCAATCCACGGATTCTTCTGTTCATCCTGTTTGTGGTCGGTAAATACCTGTTTGAACAGACCCATATGATAGTTCAGCCCGATTCCGTCTCCCGGAAGTCCGAGTGTTGCAATGGAATCCAGGAAGCAGGCTGCCAATCGTCCAAGTCCACCATTTCCAAGAGACGGTTCCGGTTCAACTTCTTCGATCTCTGCAAGATTTTTCCCGTGCTTTTTCAGCACCTCTGCTGTCTCATCATAAATTCCAAGGTTGATCAGGTTGTTGGATAAAAGCTTTCCGATCAGGAACTCTGCGGAAATATAATAGAGTTTTCTCTTTCCTTCGTTCTTCGGTCCTTCTTTGATCCGTTCCTTTGTCAGTGTAAGCAGCGCATAATATACCTGTTCATTCGTTGCCTGTTCAAGTCCTGTCTGGAATTTCTCCTGTAAAATCTCTGTCAGTCTTGCTTCCATGTTCTTCTACCTCCTGTAGTTGATTCTCTTTCTTTCAGTGTTGCCGGAAGATATTTTCCTTCCTGGCTTTTCTTTGTTTCTATCATGTCAAACAGAATCCCGACAGACTGTCTCGCGATCTCTTCGACCGGCTGCGCCATCGTAGTGATCGCCGGCTGATAAAATCCGGTATAGTCAAGTCCGTCAAATCCTGCAACCGCCACATCTTCCGGAATCCTTTTTCCCTCTTCCAGAAGTGCCTTGCATGCACCAATCACCATCAGATCGGAAATTGCAAATACTGCGGTAAATTCTGTTTCTTTTTTCAACAGTTTTTTCATCATCCGATATCCGTTTTCCATCGAATAAGTGGTATCTTCTTCATCCAGATAACAGATTCTTTCCTCATCCACTTCCAGGCCATGTGCCTTTAGTGCTTCCCTGTAACCTTCCAGTCTGAGTTTTCCGATGTTCTCATCTTTCTTATCCGAGGCAAGGATTGCAATCTTTTTATGTCCGGTCTCGCACAGATGATCTACGATCTTACGGCTTTCCGCACGGTCGTCAATTGATACATAGGATGCGATACATTTCTCCGGCAGTTTATCAAATGCTGCCGTACTTACAACAAATGGAACCTTTATCTTTGTAATCCGCTCTTTGTTCTTCCTGAAATCCCCACCCAGGAAAATAATCCCTCTGAGCTTTTTTTCTTTGATCAGCTCCAGTGCGGTATCGACCTCATCCTGATCCTTTCCCATATGCTGGATAAAAAAGGAATATTTCTGTCTGCGGATCTTTTTTTCCATTACCCGCATCATCGTCGCGAAAAATGGATTATCAATCTCCTTTACCAGAATCGCAATGGATTTCGAATCGGTCCGTTTCAGATTCCTCGCACTGTTATTCGGCACAAAATTTGATTCTTCAACCGTCTTTAAAATCATCTTTTTGGTCTCAGGATTGATATCCGGATGATTGTTCAGCGCACGGGACACGGTGCTGACTCCGACCCCGCACTTCTTCGCAATATCTTTAATCGTCATTCCCATTTTATTTCTTTTCTTCTCCTAAGTCCTCCGCATCTTCAGCCTTAAGGAGCATCTCTGTCTTCTCCGGGATCCTGCAATAAAGTTCTGTCATCCTGCGGATCTTTTTCACAAGTTTTTTTGAGATCTCA
>OGZI01003539.1_pt1 | contig 10872 bp, 9 predicted proteins | sample 1576711 | NCBI WGS metagenome assembly OGZI01 (sample SAMEA3541482, study PRJEB24748) | human gut metagenome | biome: human gut; feature: human-associated habitat; material: faeces | place: China | collected 2012
AGAACTCCTTAAGTATAAGCTTTTGGTTTACTTAATTATATTAAATTTAAAAACGGGGCAAATTGTAATGATAATGATTGAAAAAACGGGGCAGATAGTGTATTGTGTAATTGGAGGTATGAATTTATGTACAGAAAAGATTCAATTGCAATTGGTGAATGGATTAAAAATTCAAATAAGGCATTATTAGTGACAGGAGCAAGACAGATAGGAAAAACAACATTAATTCGTGAGTTTGGGAAAAATGAGTATGAATATTTCGCAGAACTGAATTTTGTGACAGACGAGCGGGCTGCAGATATTTTTAATGGAAAGCTGACAGCAGAGGCTGTTATTACAAACCTGACAGCATATCTTCAGACACCGTTAGAACCGGGAAAGACACTGATTTTATTTGATGAAGTTCAGGAATGTCCAAGGGTACGGTCTGCGATCAAATTTCTGGTAGAGGATGGAAGATTTGATTATATTGAATCAGGATCGCTTTTAGGAGTACGATACAAAGAAGTACCATCTTATGCAGTTGGCTATGAAGAAATCTGCTATATGTATCCGATGGATTTTGAGGAATATATAAGAGCAAATGGAGTTCAGGACTCTACAATTGAATTATTGAAAACATGTTATTCTGAACACAGTGAGGTCCCGGAAGTGGTTCATCAGACTATGTTGAAATTATTTTACACGTATATTGTTGTCGGAGGAATGCCTGCAGTTGTCCAGATTTATGTGAATACGCATGATATAGGAAAAGTCGTTGCACTTCAGAGAGAGATTTTAGAATTGTATCGTCTGGATATTGGAAAATATGCAGAAGGGTCAGACAAAATTAAAATCAGGGCAATTTTTGACAGTATTCCGGCACAGCTTAACAGCAAAAATCGGAGATTTATTTTAAATAAAATAGATGATAAAGGAAGGATGAACCGTTATGAAAATGCATTTTTATGGCTGAGTGATGCAGGAGTTGCACTTCCTTCTTACAATATTGAAGAACCTCAGCCGCCATTGCGTCTGAATGAAAAAAGAAATCTGTTTAAACTATTTATGGGAGATACAGGGCTTCTGTGTGCAGCATGTATGGAAAATATTCAATTTGCGCTGTTGAATGGTAATATGGAAGTGAACATGGGAAGCATTTTGGAAAATGTATTTGCACAGATTATTAAAAGCAACGGTTTTAGTTTGAATTATTTTGAATCGAAAAAATATGGAGAATTAGATTTTGTGATTCAAAACGGAATGGAAGTAGATTTGCTGGAAATAAAATCCGGAAAAGATTACAAAAAACATTTTGCATTATCAAAAGTGTCGGCAGTAGAAAACTGGGAGTTTGGAAGAAAAATCATATTCTGTTCCGGAAATGTAGAGGAAGAAGAAGGAATGGAATATCTTCCGTGGTATCTGGCAATGTTTTACCAGGTGAATAAAGAACCAAAAGAATATAAATATGAAGTGGATTTGTCGGGATTGTTATAAAAAGAGAGTGCTCTTTGATGCAAAAAGGGTATTTTTTACATCTGCTTATTTTTCACTACTCATTTTCCACTTGACATTCCCCCACTTTCATCATACCATTTTGTAGAATGTTTATTGTTATGAAAAGTGGATTAACAGAAAAGGGGAAAATCACAGATGAAAAATTGGAATCAGGTTAAGCTGGTGCCGGAATTTAATGAACAGGGTGTAGCCTGTTATAAACTGGCCGGTGGGAACTATGTAAATGAATATTATGTTGTATCGGAAGCAGAGACAAGAAAGCTTCTGAATACACCGGAGATCGTCGGATATGAGGTATATGACTGCCTGATTCCTTCTACATCTCAGATGCTTTACTATTTTAAGGAACAGAAGAAAGTGACAACTGCAAATATTCTTTCTATCTTGAGAGGAGCGTTGAATTATCCGTTGGAGGAAAGCTGCTACAGAGAGCACATCCGTGTACACGATATCAGTTTCTTATCCAGTGAACGTGTATTTGCGGATGAAGAGATTGCAGGGCTTGAAATCAAATATAGTAAGCTTACCATGGTTCCGGACAGCACACTGATGATCGGAGATATCATTGCAAGTGGGGAGACTCTGATCCACTGCCTGCGCTATGTGACAGATTTTTACAGGAAGAACGGAGCAAAGCTTCGCAATATTATCATTTTCACAATTGGTGGAACAAAGGGAATTGAGATTCTTGAGAATCTTACCAGAGAGATCCGTGAGTTCTGGCCGGAATTTGAAGGGTTCATTACCGTGTATTATGAAGGAATTTTCAGTACTTATCAGGATAAAGGTGTGTCAGGAATCAACCTTCCGGATGTGGACTTCTACTGGAAGGACGGAATCATCGCGCCGGAGTTCAGAAGAGAGACACTTTCCATGTGCAGTCCGCTTTTTGAAAAATGTATCATCTACGATGGCGGGGCAAGACGCTATGAGATTCATGAGCATGTAGAGGAAGTTCTGGAATTCTGGGAAGGAATCAAAGAGAGAGCAGATAAGATCGATTTTAAAGAACTGCTTGATGAAAAGATTGGATACCCGACACCGATCAGTTATGAGGACTGGATCGAGAAGAACCACTATGAGAAGATCCGTCCGGCAGACACCAAGTGGCTGTACCGTCAGGAACAGGGATATATCGAGAGTATGAAAAATATTACATTAAAAGAACTGGCAGATCAGAGAATTACCGAATTTACCGATTCTTTGAAGAAATATATGCTATAAAAAGAATGAACTTGTTGATCACAGAGAATGGAATGAGGTAAAAAATGAGCAAAAACACGAAAGATACAACTGTTGATATTGACTATGCGGACCAGGCAGTCCCGAAAGAGGGCAGAAAAGGTTTCCTGACCATGTTTATGATTATGCTGGGATTTACATTTTTCTCGGCAAGTATGTGGGTTGGGCAGCAGATGGCAGCAGGACTTGATTTCTGGGGATTTATCAAGTCCCTTCTCCTTGGAGGAGCGATCCTTGGTGTGTACACAGGACTTCTGGGATATGTAGGTGCAAAGACCGGACTTAGCATGGATCTTCTGGCAAAAAGAGCGTTTGGAGAAAAAGGATCTTATCTTTCTTCTGCAATGATCAGCTTCACTCAGATCGGATGGTTCGGTGTAGGTGTTGCGATGTTTGCAATCCCGGTATCAGGAGAGCTTCTCGGTGGAAGTAAGGCTGCGATGTGGGCTCTGGTATTGGTTGCAGGAGGCTGTATGACCGCTTCTGCATATTTCGGAATTGATTCCCTTACGGTGGTAAGCTATATTGCAGTTCCGCTCGTTGCGATTCTTGGAACGGTAGCAATGGTGATGGCAGTTCGGCAGGGAAATGGAACGATCGTTGACCAGTTTGCAGTATCCAGTGGATCTGTGACCGTGATCGGTGGAGCGGGTATGGTAGTCGGTTCCTTCGTATCAGGCGGAACGGCAACTCCGAACTTTGCAAGATTTGCAAAGGATGCCAAATCAGGTACAATTGCAACGGTTGTAGCATTCTTTATCGGGAATTCACTGATGTTCTTTTTTGGGGCGATTGCCTATATTTTCGTTGGCGGAAATGATATCTTTGAGGTTATGATCCGTCTGAATCTGTTCTATATGGCGATTCTGGTTCTGGGACTCAATATCTGGACAACCAACGACAATGCGCTGTATTCAGCAGGTCTTGGACTGGCAAATATTTTCCGGCAGAAGAAGAAACCGATGGTTCTGATTTCAGGAATTATCGGAACACTTCTTTCTGTATGGCTGTATTACAATTTCTGTAACTGGCTGAACGTACTGAACTGTACCCTTCCGCCGGTAGGGATTATCCTGGTACTCTCGTACTTCATAAATAAGAAGGAGTACGACAGTGATAAAGTAGAAATCAAAACTGTGAACTGGTTTGCCGTGATCGGTGTGATCGCAGGCGCAGTGGTAGCAAATCTTGTGTCATGGGGAATTGCTTCGATCAATGGTATGGCAGTTGCTGCGGTCTGCTATGTGGCTGGACAGGTGCTTTGCAAAAATCGTGAAGAAGCGGCAGAAAATGCATAATAGTTTTATATGAAAGATTTATTTAAAAGTCGTTATTACAAATGTCAGAACTTTGTAATAACGACTTTTTTTAGTGTGTGGTGAAACAAATGGACAGATGAAACGAAGTCCGGTGTAACATATGTTTCATGAAAGTTTCAGTTCAAAGAAAATAGCCAAAATCATTAGTAATTAGTAACAATATTAAAAGAGATAATTTATCAAAAACGACAAAAAAGAAAGGGTATTTTCTATATGGACGGATATGGCACATAGATTGCTTTTTATATAGTTAAAATGAAAGGGAAGGGGAATATGACATGTGGAACAGCAGTCGAGTTGAAGCAGCCGGTGTATACCCAGGGAAGAACTTTAAGAAGGAGGTGATCATATGAAAAAAATTGGCACGAAACAGTTGGTTCCTATATTAACTGCGATAATGGGTGTTGTATTTGCTGTATTAGGTTTTACACAATTAGGGTTCTGGGATAAAACCGATGGACCGATGCCTGGATTCTTTCCAAGCATTATGGCAATTGTAATGGTTTTGTCAAGTATTCTGGCACTAATACAATCATTCAAAGAGGATGAAAAAGCAGTTTATCATAAGAATGAATTGTTGGTAATTGCAGGTGGTGCTGCGATTTATGTGGGATCTTTTATCATTGGATTGCTTCCAATGTGCTATTTGTTTGTTGTACTCTGGTTGAAACTTTTTGAAAAAGAAAACTGGAAAAATACACTTATTGTTCTGGTTGTAATTGCAGCAATTACGATTGGAGTATTTTATATATGGCTTGGGATTCAATTTCCACTTGGACTTTTTGAGAACATTTTGTAGGAGGAGAAAAAGAAATGGCAAATATACAATTACTATTACATGGATTTCAGACTGCTCTTACATTTCAGAATTTAGGAGCAGCGCTGTTAGGAGCAATCCTGGGACTTATTGTAGGAGCAATGCCTGGAATTGGAAGCCTTGCGGGTGTGGCACTTTTGCTTCCGCTTACATATAAGTTCAATCCGACAACGGCGATCATTATGCTTGGTGCACTTTATTATTCAAATATGTATGGTGGAAGTTTCAGTGCAATCCTTCTGAACATTCCGGGTGATTCACCGGCAGTTATGACGGCACTTGATGGATATCCGATGGCAACGAAAAGAAAAAGACCTGGACAGGCACTCATGACAGCAAATATGGCATCGTTTATCGGTGGAACAATCGGTATTTGCATTCTTACACTGATGGGACCTGCTCTTGCTGATATTGGTCTGAAATTTGGACCTTCAGAGATGACAGCAATTCTGTTGATTGCGATGACATCAATCAGCTGGCTGGTAGGAGAAAATCCAACAAAAGGACTTGTGATCACGATGTTTGGTATTTTGCTTGCAAGTATGGGAATGGATACTTTGTCTGGATCTCCGAGATATGATTTTGGCAGTATGTATCTTCTGGGAGGAATTCCATTTACGCCATTTATTATCGGAACTGTAGGATTTTCACAGGTTATTAGCCTGGTAATGGAAAGAGATACAGATGCATCAAGAAAAAAAGCAAGTCATGGAATGAAGTTAAGTTATCGAGGAAGCGTACTGTCGAGACATGAATTCAGAAGACTTCTTCCACCGGCAATCCGTTCAGGTTTTCTCGGAACTTTTGTTGGTGTACTTCCAGGAGCCGGAGCGACAACTGGTTCGTTTATGGGATATGCCATGCAGAAGAAATTCAAGAGTGAGGAACCACTTGGAACCGGAGCTGTAGAAGGAATTGCATCTTGTGAGGCCGCCAATAATGCAGCGGCTGCCGGAGCTTTTGCACCGCTTCTTGCACTTGGTATTCCGGGATCTGGAACTGGAGCAGTGCTTCTTGGAGGACTTATGATGTGGGGATTAAATCCAGGACCGTTGCTTTTCACAAACGAACCGGATTTCACATGGGGACTGATTGCATCTTTATTTTTATCAAATGTTTTGACACTTATTGTAGCGTTAGGCGTGATTCCATTCCTGCTGAAAATTTTATCAGTGCCTGTTAAGTATATGATACCGTGCATTACCTGCATTTGCGTAGTAGGAGCATACAGTTCAAGTTATTCTATGTACGGCGTATTTATTATGTTTATTTCAGGTGTTGTAAGTTATTTCCTGATCAAGAACGGATATCCGACAGCTCCGATGATGCTTTCGTTTGTATTGGCACCACTTCTTGAATCCAATATGAGAAAAGCGTTTATTATTTCAGGAGGAAGTTTGAATATTTTCTTTACAAGACCAATTACATGTGTATTGATGATTATTTTCCTGTTTATGATTTGTACACCGATTGTAAAATCTGTACTAAAAAAGAAAAAAACAGGAAAACAGGAAGAAAAATAAAAAGGAGAAGAATTATGAAAAGAAGAATCGCAGTAGTACTTGCAGGTGTAATGGCACTTTCTATGCTTGCAGCCTGTGGAGGAAAGAAAACGACGGCATCAAATGAAGAAGGCAATGCAGACAATTTTAAAATGAAAAGTACCCTGAACTGGGTAGTTACAAGTTCACCAGGAGGAGGATCTGATATTTATACACGTGAAATTTCAGATATTCTGACAAAAGAGGATCTGGTAAATGGACAAACAATCACCGTAACCAATAAGACAGATGGCGGTGGTGAAGTAGGACGTAATGAAGTTGCTACAACAAATGGACAAAAAGCAGATTATACACTTCTTACATTTAACAGTGGTGATTTGATGCCGATGGTGGAAAATACAAAGAACAGATCAAGTAACTTTAAAATTATAGCAATCATGGCGGTAGATAAACAGCTGATCTTCAAGGGAAAAGATACAAAGTATGATGATTTTGCTTCAGCAATTGAAGCAGCAAAATCTGGAACACAGATAATCATTGGTGGGTCAAAAGGAGATGATGTGGCAGCTTACAATGCTTTGCTGGATGAGATTGGTGTGTCAAAAGATAATATGAAGTATATTACATATGACTCAACTGGTGATGCAATAACAGCTGCACTCGGTGGACATGTAGAATTTGTTATTTCAAAACCGGCAGCAGCATCAGAATATGTGGAGGCAGGAGATCTTACACCGGTTGTTGCACTTTCAACGGAACGTTACAGCGGAAAATTTGACTGTCCTACATTAAGTGAAATCGGTGATTATAAAGATGTGGAAGTACCTGTATGGAGAGGTGTTGCAGGACCTGCAAATATGAGCGCAGATGCGGTAGCATATTACAGTGAAGTGCTGAAAAAAATTTCAGAGTCAGAGGAATGGAAAACAGATTATCTTGAGAAGAATCAGCTGATCAGTAATTATATGGACTATAAAGAAGCTACAAAATATGTAACAGAGTATGAAAAAGATTATCTGGAATCACTTGGAAAGAAATAAATAATAAAAAATACAGAGGTGCCGGAATTGGAAAAATTTCTAATTCCGGCATTCTGATTTATAAGATGAGCAAAATGAAACAAAAATGAAACAAAAATGAAACGAAGAACAAAAGATGTGTTTCGAATAAAGCGTTTCAACATAAAAAATAGTAAAAAACACGCAGAAATACGTTGAAATTTAAGTTGGCACAACTTTTGCTTTATAAATAGTCAAAGAGAAAAAGCAAAGGAGAATTATAAACCATGAAACTTTGTTATCAGGTAGCAACCCCAGATGTAGCAATTGCAGATTCTGTTACTGCATATCAGGGACCATTGAAAAACAGCTTCCGTGTATTGTCAGAGATGGGTTATGACGGTGTTGAACTTATGACATTGAATCCATCGGAATTAAACTGGAAAGAAGTAAAGGAAGAGGCTGAAAGAAATAATCTTTCTGTAGCAATTGTCTGTACAGGCGAAATTTTTGGTCAGTTGGGATTGAGTTATACCGATCCGAATGAGGCAAATAGAAAAGAAGCAATAAGCCGTACAAAAGAGATTATTGATTTTGCAAGTTATCTTGGTGCGAATATCAATATCGGAAGAATACGAGGACAATATTGCCAAAAAATCACGCGGGAGCAAACAGAAGAACTTGCAGTAAAGGCCTTTCGGGAAATAAGTGATTATGCATTAGAAAAAAATGTCATGATTGCACTGGAGACAGTAACAATCATGCAGACCAATTTTATCAATACTCTTGCGGAAGCTGAGAGAATGATTAAAATGGTAGACCGTCCGAATTTTCGCCTGATGATGGATATTTTCCATTTAAATCTGGAAGAAAAAGATATGTATCAGGCAATCCGGGATTACAGTAAGTATAACATCCATGTTCACCTGGCAGATAATAACCGCAGATATCCGGGACAGTGTGGATTTGATTTTGAAAAGATCCTCCGTACATTTAAAGAATGCGGATATAATGGAAATTTCTGTACGGAAATCTATCAGATTCCGAGTATGGAAGCCGCTGCACAGGGAGCAATTAAGTGTCTGAAACCACTGAAAAAGAAAGTATATGGTGAAGATTAGGAGAAAAAAGAATGAAAAGCATAGCATTACTTCATACCGTTCAGTCAGTTGCAGATATTTTTGGAAAAGAACTGCAGGAATTCCTTCCGGAACCGGTGATCATCCGGAATCTGTGGGATGATTATCTTGCAAACCATCCGCAGGAAGTTGGCGAATTCACAATAGAAAACAGAAGCCGTTTGTTTCTGGACATGAAATCACTTGAGATGACAAACGCAGATGTGATAGCAGTTACCTGTTCTACTTTAACACCAATTGTAGAGAAGATTCGTCCGTTCATCAGTGTGCCGGTTATTGCAATTGATGATGCAATGGGAAGAAAGGCGGCAAAAGAAGGAAATAAAATTCTGGTTCTGGCAACTGCCGGAAGTACATTGGATCCAACAGCGGACAAAATTTACGGTGAGGCAGAGAAAATTGGGAAAAAAGTGATAATCGATAAAGTTGCAGTGAAAGAAGCGTATGAAGCGCTTCGGACAATGGAAATGGACCGTCACGATGAGATTCTTAAAAAGGCTGCGAAAAAAATAAAAGGATATGACTGTATTGTTCTGGCGCAGGCGTCGATGGCGCATCTTGAGAAAGCAATTTCTGAGATCACTAACTGTAAGACTCTTACAAGCCCAGGGCTTTGTATGGAAGAAATAAAAGAAACATTAAAAAAGATTTCGTAATGGAGGTTGAAAAAATGACGAATGAAAGAAAAGCAGAACTGGATGCACTTTGTCTTCAGTTCAGAAATGATTTGATTGATTTGCTGCATAAGATCCAGACCGGTCATCCGGGTGGATCATTATCAAGCTGTGAAATTATTACAACGCTTTACCATGAGATTATGAATATTGATCCAAAAAATCCAAAGAAGGAAGACAGAGATCATTTTATTTTGTCAAAAGGTCATGCAGCACCAATGCTGTATTTGAATCTGGCAGATTGTGGATATTTTCCGAAAGAAGAACTTGCTACTTTGCGTCAGATCAACAGTAATCTGCAGGGTCATCCTTGTGTACATAAAACACCTGGAGTTGAACTTTCTACAGGTCCACTCGGACTTGGACTTGGAGCAGGAATCGGAATGGCTCTTGCAGACAGAAGAAAAGGCCTGGACTCCTATACATATGTTCTTATGGGAGACGGAGAGATTGAAGAGGGAGCTGTATGGGAAGCTGCAATGGCAGGATCAAAATTTAAAACAGACCATGTGATCGCAATTCTTGATAATAATGGAGTACAGCTTGATGGTACAGTAGAAGAAATTATGCCACTTGGCGATATTGCAGCAAAATGGTCCTCATTTGGATGGAATGTAATCAAATGTGACGGACATAATGTAAGTGAATTTGCAGATGCAGTCGAAAAGGCAAAAGCATGTAAAGGGCAGCCAAGCATTATTATTGCAAAGACTGTAAAAGGAAAAGGAATTGATTTCATGGAAGGTAAGAATATCTGGCATGGAAAAGCAATTAATGATGAAGAATATAAAGAAGCAAAAGCAATCCTGGGAGGTGCAAAATAATGGCAGAAAAAATCGCAATCCGTGATGCATATGGAAAGGCATTATTAGAGCTTGGAAAGAAAAATGAGAAAATTGTTGCGCTGGATGCTGATGTAGGAGGTTCTACCAAGAGTGCACTTTTTGGAAAAGAATTTCCGGAAAGATACTATAACGTAGGAATCAGCGAACTTAATATGGTTGCAATGTCAGCTGGAATGGCGAGTGAAGGTATGATCCCATTTGTAAATACATTTGCAGTATTCCTTGCAACACGTGGTGGAGATCCGATTCAGAGTCTGATCGCCTATGATAAATTAAATGTCAAACTTTGTGGAACCTATACAGGAATGTCAGATTCTTATGATGGAGCAAGCCATCAGGCAATCACAGATATGGCGTTTGTACGTGCAATTCCGAATATGACAGTTATTACAGCTGCAGATGCAGTGGAAACAGAAAAAGCAGTTGAGGCGATTGCAGAATATGATGGCCCGGTTTATTTAAGACTTAGCAGAGCAGCAGTTCCGGTTGTATATGATGAAAGCATGAAATTTGAAATTGGAAAAGGAATCAAAGTAAAAGAAGGCAGTGATCTTACAATTATAACAACAGGAACCATTCTTTCTAAAGCAGTTGAAGCAGCAGAAATTCTTGAAAAAGAAGGAATTCATGTAACACTTGTTGATATGCATACAGTAAAACCGATTGATGAAGAATTGATTATAGAATGTGCCAGAAAAACAGGGGCTTTGGTAACAGTAGAAGAGCATAGCTTGCAGGGCGGTCTTTACAGTGCGGTATGTGAAGTAGTTGCAAAGAATTGCCCGACAATTGTTGAAGGAATTGGAGCAACACAGTTTGCAGAGTCTGGTGATTAT
>OGZI01003541.1_pt1 | contig 10865 bp, 13 predicted proteins | sample 1576711 | NCBI WGS metagenome assembly OGZI01 (sample SAMEA3541482, study PRJEB24748) | human gut metagenome | biome: human gut; feature: human-associated habitat; material: faeces | place: China | collected 2012
TCGCCGGTCACATAAATCATATGAATTTCCTCCTCTTAGGTTGGTCTACGGTCTGTTCGATTTCTACGCCGTTGCGGAAAGTGACCTTGATGCGGTTACCCGTCAGGACGGTGACCTTTTCCAGTAGCTGATAGACCACGCCATCATCCCACTCTGTGATTCCCACAGTCGCCGCGGTCATTGCCGAGGCTGCCGCATGGATACGACGGCTGATCTGTTCCTGTTCCTGCCGGATACCGAGGATTGCCGCCTTGCGGCTTCAGTTCCTCCATCGTGGTGGAGATGGTGCGAAAGCGCTCGGCGTATTCGTCCGCGTCACCATTTGCCGCTTCTGCCAGAAGCGTATCGAATTGTTTGCCCAACTCTGTGACCGCTCGGTCGATATCTCCAAGGCTCATGCTCTCACCGGGAATCGGCGCCAATTCCTGCTCCATCGCATCTACAAGCTGATCTGCCAGAACCTTGCACCCTGACATGGATGCATTGATGGCTGCCAGCACCGCCTGCTGAAGCGGCGATTCGTCCAGCGTCGGAGATTCTTTGCAGTATTTCTTTCCATAGTCCAAGCGGCTGCTGCAGCGCCACACGGCTCGTTTCTCACCGTGCTGTGTCCACACCACTCTGCGGTACGCCGTACCGCACTCGCCGCAGAACAGCAGACCGCTGAGTGCGTATTTGCCGCTGTAACGGCTCATGCCGGTCGGAGCGCTCTTTTTCGTGCTGTTTGTCAATGTTTTGCGCCGTGCCAATTCCACCTGCACGGCATCGAATCGGTCCCGTGGGATAATGGCTTCATGGTGGTTCTGAATCAGATACATAGGAAGCTGTCCGGTATTTTTGATAACCTTTTTACTGATACAATCCTGAATGAATGTTTTCTGGAGCAGGACGTCACCGCAGTATTTTTCGTCAGAGAGGATCGTCCGCAGATTAGAAGTTGTCCATTCCATTGTTCCTGCCGAATTCTTGAAGCCGCCGGATTCCAAGGCTTCCTTGATGCTGCGCAGCGTCTGGCCGGATAAGTACATCTCATAAATCCTTCGGACCGTTTCCGCCTGCTCCGCATTCACCACCATCTCACCGTCAGGGTTCTTTTCATAGCCCAGCAGGGTCTTATACTGGATATTCGCCTTTCCCGTCCGCATCGCCTGATGCTTGCCCCACTTAACACGGGAGGAGATGCCCTCACTTTCGGACTGTGCGAAGGCACCGTGGATAGTGATCAGGAACTCGCTTTCCGGGTAGATGGAGTTAATATTCTGCTCCTCAAAGATGACCGGGATGCCCATGCCGCGCAGTTCGCGGGTATAGTTCAGCGTGTCCACGGTATTACGGGCGAAGCGGGAGACGGATTTGGCAAGGATCATGTCGATTTTGCCCTGCCTGCAATGGCGGATCATGCGAAGAAAATCCTTGCGCTTGCAGGCGGAAGTGCCTGTGATGCCTTCATCCGCGAAAATATCCGCCATCGTCCAGTCGGGGTTTGCCATGATTTTTTCCGTGTAGTATGCTTTCTGGTTTTCGTAGCTGTTGAGCTGCTCGTCCTTTTTCGTGGACACGCGGCAGTATGCGGCTACCCGGAGATTTTTCTTCTTTTCCTGATCCTGCGGCGATTCCTCCTTTGCGGGAATCACGATGACCTTCGGTTCAGGGCGGGACTGCGTCATGTATCATCACACTCCTCTAAGACTTGATTGTTTTTCAGCAGGACTTTGACTGTCTTACTGTCATAGGTGATTTTTCGGATGCTCTGCCGCAGGAGGTTTGTGTCCAGCTCCCACAGCTTTGCCTGCGAACCAAAGATGCGGCGGAGCCGGTGTGATTCATATTCCTCCGTTTTGACACTCGCCAGCTTTAGGGATGCGACTTCCAAGGCTTTTTGCCGCGCGGTGTCCTCATCTACAGGCGGTGTCTGTAGCAGCGTGTCCAGTTCCTGCTGGAGCCGCCGGATATCTTCTGTGGTGGGAACACCGGATGTTTCTATCTTGATGATCTGCGGATCATTGACCACCTGATTCAGTATCTTGAGGACTTTTCGTGCTACGCTGTCGGGTACGATGCCGCCGCACAACTTGCGCAACTCCTTTTGCGCAGGTGTCTGCTTATACTCAGGGCGCATCTCTTTTCTGCGTTCCTGGGCGGCGTGGAATTGCTCCGTTGGGATGAGCGCCGGGAATTCTTTCTCACCGATATACCGGTCATCCTCCAGAATTCGCGCCACCATATTTTTGTTCCAGGACTTGTCCTCATCGTAGGGAACATCCTCTGTCTGAAGCTGTTCGGCAAGCTGCTTGAAGGAGGCACCAGCAAGGTATTGCAGGTAGATGCTCCGCACCGCTTCCGCCTCCTGCGGCTGCGGCACGATCTCGCCGAGCTTCATTTTATAGCCGAAGGGCTGCTTTCGTTTTCCCATTATCTCCGTGTCCTTTCTATTTTTTCTGTGACCTCCAGTCCATTGAGAAGGCGGAAGCGCAGTGTTTCATTGTCCACGACCACGATTTTCTCGACCATATCGCTGAATAGCTGCTCATCGAAGTCATCCAGCCAGTCCGGTCCGCTTTCGATGACATCCAGCAGATCCTGTGTCTGCTGAATGGTGTGATCCTCCTCAGACCGTAGGATGCGCTCCTTTTGGAGTTTCAGTTCCCGGCGGCGTTCCGCAAGCTGATTGCCGCGGGATATAAAAAGGTCAGGATCGACAAGCCCCTGCTGCTTGTGCTGGGTCAGAAGTCGTTCCTGACTGGCAATATCTGATATTTGTTTGTTGATCTCCACGATGTTTTCGCTCCAGAGGAGACTGCCGGTTTTGGCAGCGTGGAGGTCAGAGATGAGCTGAGTGAGAACCTCGATGCCATAGTGTTTGAGTTTGTAGTACAGTCGAAGGAACGCCTGCAATACCTGTTCCTCCGGAAGCGGCAGCATACTGCACTTATGTACATCTTTCTCATGTGCCATGCATGTCCAGTAGTTCTTCCCTCGTACTTTTTTAAGCCGAAATGTGGAACCGCATTCCGCACACTTTATCTTTTTGCTGAACGGTGTTGACACGCTATCACCAGCAAATGCTATTCTTTTTCTTTTTAGCAGTTCCTGAACCCTTTCGAACTTTTCGCGCTCTATAATAGCCGGATGAGATTGCTTTACAAAGACCTGCCGATACTTACCGAGATTTCGTTTTCTAAATCTCGGCAGTTCTTGCGCCGTATATGTTTTTTGCAGCAAGCAGTCCCCTGCGTATTTTTCATTATGGAGAATATACAGGATAGAACTCTCCTGCCAATACGAAGTCTTATCTCTCGTAGGGATATCCATTTTACTGACTCTCTTTGCTATACCCGAGATGCTCTCTCCTTGCAAGGACATATCAAAAATTTCTTTGACAACTTCTGCTTCTTCCGTGTTGATTTCCAATCGTCCATCTGCCAGCATGTAACCAAACGGTGCTTTATTGGTGGAAAATCTGCCCTTGTCGATTCGAGTCCGGTAACTCCACCGCATTCGTTCGGAGATGGCCTCGCTCTCCCGCTGGGCCAGTGCCGCGAACATGGCGATAAGAACTTCGCCGGACACCTGCGCGGTGTCAATGTTTTGCTCCTCAAAGTAGACGCTGATGTTGAGAGACTTCAGTTCCCGTACAGCCGCCAGACTTTCCTTGGTATTCCGGGCGAAGCGGGAGGATGATTTCACAAGGATGCGGTCGATGCGCCCTTTTCGGCAGTCCTCCATCATCCGTAGGAAGTCATCCCGCTTGTCTATGGACGTGCCGGTGATGCCCTGGTCGGCATATATGTCTGCCAACTCCCAATCAGGGTTGTCTGTGATGAGTTTGGAGAAGTAGGCATTCTGCGCGGCAAAGGAGTGTTCTTGATCCTTGGAGTTGGAACTGACACGGGTATACGCTGCCACGCGGAGTTTTCGTGCGGTTTCCTGATTCGCTGCCGGGATCGTAATGACCCGCGGAGCCATCGCCAGAGAACCGTTGGTTTTCTCCTTATCACTCATTCCTCTGCCACCTCCTTCGTCAGTAACACACAATACCATATAACATCCGCAATAGCTATCCTAAAAGCGAAGAAATCAAAGAGAAATAATGATGTCCGCGCCAAGCTGCGCCCTCAGCCGCGCGGCGATTTTTTTGGCTTCGCTGCCGCTGACGAGCCCTTGCTCCCGCAGGCTGCGAAGCATGGTGACGATGCCGAGATAATCTGCGTTTGGATTCATTCGGATTCCTCCTTTTTTGATTTGATTTGAATGATAATGAAAACTCCCAAGCCCACTTTTACAAATGGGTTTGGGAGTTTTCGTTATGGTGTCCTTACGGGATGATCTCGATGCTGAAAACATCCGCGATGGGAATACACTGCCGGTCCGTCATCTGGATCACGCCGTTGACCGCGTCGATCCACTTGACCTCTCCGGTGACAGTTTGATAGCTGCCGCCGTTCTTTCGCTCATCCGGCACAAAGTAGGTGATGGACGCCATGGGCCTGCCGGGAAGCAGCTCCTGGAGGCGCTGCAATTCCGCGTCCACACGCGCCATTTCGTACTCATCCAGTTCCATGCGCTGGTCCGTCAGCCGCCCGGTTTCCGCAATGGCGGCGCTGTGGCCGGTCAGGGCGGCAAAGGGTGAAAACTGCGCCGCACGGTCATAGAGGGACATCCGCGGATGTTTTGGCGAATCCGGATGGGGCAGATGAATGATGTCATCGTATTGTCCGTTCATGCCTTATGCCCTCCGATCTGCTTATTCCGCTCCTTGGCGGTAGCACCTTCCAGATAGCTTCCGCCATTCAAAATGGCGTTTTTGCCGAACCTCTTTTTAATGTCGAGCATGGCTTCCTGAATTTTGCGTTCCCGTTTCAGTTTAGCTTCTTCCTCCTGCAACCGCTGCTCCTGCACTTCAACGTTGTCAAACAGATTGAACTGCACCGGGGCTTCCGGCTCCTGCTGTGCCGTATCTTCGCCCACCAACCGATTGGCGGTGATGGTAAGTCTTCGAATAGACAGCTTCGGATTGACCTTTGTATCATAAACGCCAAGAACGGCATCCGTGATGCTCCGGGCCGAAGATGTCTTTCTCGGCAGATTTGCTGTTCCGTGGGTGTGCTTGGGGATCTTTCTGCCATAGCGGTCTGTCACGGTCTCACCGTGGTAGCTGCCGCCAACGGGGTTTTCAATGTCATATCCCACCGTCAGGGTCAACTGATCCGTTACCAGCTTCTTTTCCAGCAGATCCAGTGCGACGGCTTCCGCCATCTCCCGTACAACCAACCTTGCTTTCTCAAAGGAATACGGGCATTGGAGAACCTGCCCGGAGCAGATGCTGTTCGTTTCCGGCCGGTATGCCTTGATATCCTGCATCCGGCACGGCTCCCAGCCCCATGCGTGGTCGATGAGGAGTTCAGCGTTGATGCCGAACATCCGATAGAGCAGTTCTTCATTGTAGTATTCGTTCGGCTTGCCGATGGAGCATCTTGCAACATCCCCCATGGTGTAGATGCCGATGGCTTCCAGCTTCTTTGCATAACCGCGCCCAACACGCCAGAAATCTGTCAGCGGGCGGTGCGCCCAAAGCTGCTCACGGTAGCTCATTTCGTCAAGCTCCGCAATGCGGACGCCATCTTTGTCCGGCTGGACGTGCTTCGCCATAATGTCCATAGCGACCTTGCAGAGATAGAGGTTGCTGCCGATGCCCGCCGTGGCCGTGATGCCTGTGGTGTGCAGGACGTCCGAGATCATAACCTTTGCCAACTCACGGGCGGTCATGCGGTAAGTTTGCAGATAGTTCGTCACATCCATCATCACCTCATCGATGGAATAGACATGAATGTCCTCCGGGGCGATGTATTTCAGGTATACGTTGTAGACCTGGGTGCTGACCTGGATGTATTTTGCCATTCGAGGAGGGGCAATGAGATAATCTACTTCTCTGGATGGATCAGCCGCCAGTTTATTGGCATCGCAGCTTTTTTCGGAAAGTTTGCCGCCAGCTTTGCGCCGCCGTTCCGCGTTGACTTCCTTGACACGCTCCACCACTTCAAAGAGCCTCGCTCTGCCGGAGATGCCGTGTGCCTTTAGGGAGGGAGTCACGGCAAGGCAGATGGTTTTCTCTGTCCGGCTGGCGTCAGCCACCACCAGATTGGTGGTCAGAGGATCAAGCCCGCGCTCCATGCATTCCACGGAGGCGTAGAAAGATTTCAGGTCAATGGCGATATATGTCCGTCCGTTTTGCTGCATAGCGCGCCTCCTCGTCCTTAGTGTCTATCAGTATATCATGCCACCGTAAATCGAACAAGTGTTTGCGACAAACTTTTGAGAGGAAACTTGTGGAAACAGCCCATTTTCAAAACAAGGGCACCGTGTTACAATGATGCCTGTTTGCGGAATGGGAGGGAAAACATGTTCTATACAACGGAAGAAGCCGCCATCGTCTGCGGCTTTCTGAACTTATATCTGGATCGGGCCAGCGTTGATGTCTCTGTGCGGAGACGCAACGCGGCATTCCAGCTTGGCGCTGCAACGGAAACGCTGCAGCCGGATGACTACAGATGGGCGGAGAATGTTCTCTGCTTTCTGAAGCCCTGCTGGTGGCAGTTACATGAAGATCATAGAGCCTTGGAGAATGCATTGTTGAAAACGCACCTCTTAGCTCAGAGATAAAAAACGAGGGCCGCTCCTGTCTTGGTTGGAAGCATATTGCTATACCCGGATATGGAGCGGCCCTCATTATATTTTTTAAAGTTCTTTTGCTCAGTCCTATTCGACACTACTTCCCGGACCGTCGGGCGGTTGAACGAACCGGCGCCTGGCAGCGCCCATCGGGAATCTAACCCCTCCGAGGATCTCTCCGAGCTGTCCCCATTGCTTGCGGCTGTGGCTGGACAGAATGTACCATTATAGGCTGACGGGATCATTGCGAGACAGGCTGCCATGCCCGCTTTTGGCTGAATGAGTTTCGCTCTGCACCTTATTGGCCGTTCATTGACATCGGAGTAATTCCGATGCAGGTGGTCTTCGCGCATCCGCCGCATCGCTGTTCCCCCTCGCCGGGGGACCGTCAGCTGACGTTATTCGTCACCGGATATTCAGTTTTCAATGCTCACAAGAAGATTCTTTTCTTCTCGTATGTATACGGAAAAAAACTGGCATCTTAACAACCCTGCTCATCCAAATTATTTTTAATTTTTTTCAGGATGCGCTTTTTCCGCACATGAATGGCCTGCTGAGAGACCCCAAGCATCTGTGCGTATTCCTTTTCGGAGCGGTTTTTGAAGTAAAGCTCGTAGATCAGCTCATAATCCTTCGGCGGGAGCAGATCCAGAATATTACGCAGGGACTGGCGCACCATTTCCTCAATTGCCTGATTTTCAGGTGTGTTGTCATAATCAATAAATTCATGGAACCGCTCGTATCCGTCATTTTCACCGCCGATCAGAGAACTCATCTGCGTTTCGTGCTTGTAAAAGCGTTCCGTGCTGTCTTCAATGTGCCATTTCGTCCGTCTGTAGGTCTGGAAGACTTCCTTCGTGACCTGCACGAGCTCAAATTCGCCGGTCATGGTGTTGTAAATATTGAGAATATATGCTTTTTCAGACATGATTTTTGATCTCCTTTGTGATTTTTTGAATTTGGTAAGGTTCAAAAAATCGGGAGATCAGGGGTATTCAGCGATATACGGCTCCCACGCTAAAAGGGGGAGGATATGAAAAAAGCGCATTGCAAACTCCTTTTCCGGAGCTGCATGCGCAAAAAAAGAGCCGCTTGATTTGTCTGACCATTGGCCGCGTTGACAGAACTATGTTCCTAAAAGGAACGATAGTTACAAATCAAGCGGCACATGGGATGGTCACGCATCAAGCGGCTCCGAGGCTCATACTTGGTATTTAATTGTTGGGGACAGATCGATTATTCGCGGTTATGCGATGCGGAATACAACAGGCGGGAAGAAAACCGCCTCTCCGCATTGCGGGCACTTCAGGTATGTCGCGCCGTGGGCCCCTTTGCAGAGCGTTTCAAGCCGCAGCTTACAATACGGGCAAAGCCGTGCCATGGTGATATGGGTGGAGTACTGCTGCTCAAGCTCCCGCTGCTCGGCTTGGATGCAGGCATACCGCTGCGGGTCAAGTGCCTTGGAATTGATTTTTGCCATAATAACAACTACCTCCTATGCTGTGTCAAAGTCATCCGCATAAATATGGATGGGCGCATACGGATCACTAAAATCATTTCGGCTGATCATGCCAAGATTGTCCAGACGAATGGATAATGCTGTTTTCGAAACGCCTAAACGCTTTGCCATTTCAGAAAACAGCGCGTATTCCTTGGGGGCAAATACTTTGTTCAGGAGTTTGATCTGCCGGCCAAGGCCAAGCTCATCCATGTAGCGGTCGATCAGCTCACGGGGGAGTAGGAGATACGCCGTCAGCACATTCGTTTGCCATTCTACCCAGTCGGTGATGGGGTATGTGCAGCGTTCATCCGCAAGGCGGCAGATGAACGGCTGCGCGCTTGGATTGTATTCCTCCGGGTAAAGCATACCGAGGATCTGATGCGCGGCTTCATGTACCAGAGTGAAATTCAACCGTCCCACCGATCCCGCATTTGCGAGGTTTTGATCCACATAGGCGATATTGCCGTTTAAATGAAATTCCTGAACTGACCCGTTTCCACGGGGAACGGATATGGTGAGATCGACGTCGCTATAGGAGGTCAGTCCAAGGATCGAGCCCGTTACGCTCATATCCGCAAACGCGAAATGAAGTCCGCAGATCTTTTCCGCAAAGTCGACCGGGTCGATGCGATCCATTTTGCGGTCTGACAGCGTCAGATAGCGGAACAGCACTCTGCGGGATATCCGTTCAAGATCTTTCCGAGATAAAATCGGCATCCGCATTCCTCCTCACATCTTAGCTGTCATGGAAGGGAAGGTGTTCCCTTGACTGTGGCTCTATCATAGCAATCTTATAAAGCTATGTCAATGTCGCATTTGTAGCGTAACAAGCCATTTGTGATTGACAAGAATAGCTGTCCCCGTGTATAATGGGATCATCCTAAGATGGAGGGTTTCTTTATGAACAGTCAGAAAACAACGGTTATCTCGTTTCCGACTCCTTCAAAGAACGGTGTGAGATACAGTGCTGAGACTGAGAAACGGAACAATGTGATTGGTACAAGGCTTTCGGAAGAACTCAAAAACCGAAAGCTGAGTAAAAAAGAATTCTGCACAACATTGAAGGACTTTGGTGTAGATGTAAGCCAATCCGCGCTGGGGAAATGGACAAATGGCCTGACTGTTCCCAATGCATACCAACTGCTGGCGATCTGCTATGCGCTGGACCTTGAGGATGGCCTTGCTGCCTTTACCGGAGAACACACGCCTCTGCTCAACGAAGCGGGTGCGGAAAAGGTTCGTGCTTACCGGGAGGATCTGATTGCTACCGGTAAATACAATCCCATGCCAACGCCCACGAATACGATCCGCTATATCGATAAGCCCGTCAGCAATCTCAGAGTCTCAGCCGGTACAGGCAGTTTCTTGGATGAGGACAACTTTGAGATGGTCAGTTTTCCGGAAAACGCGGTCCCGGCGGAAGCGGATTTTGGCGTTAGAGTATCCGGCAACAGTATGGAGCCGGTCTACCATGACGGGCAGATCGTCTGGGTAGAGCGGTGCGAGACGCTCTCGATAGGCCAGGTCGGTGTGTTCGTCTATGACGGTGAGGGCTATTTGAAATCCTATGGGGAGCGGGAGCCTGACGAGAGCGACCGTGACGCATTTACGGACAGCTACGGAAGGCTCCACATGCAGCCGGTTTTGATTTCGTATAACAAAGACTATTCTGATCGAATCATTAGCCCGGAACGAGGATTTCGAGTCATTGGGCGTGTGCTGTAAGAAACTTTGAAAATTAAAATGCTGAAAGGCGGGGATTTGATGAACACGATTGCAATAGTGAGAGAGTTGGCAGATGAGCGGAGTCTTACGTTTTTTAAGCTGTCTCAGATATGCGATGTATCTCATTCGACCCTGAAAAACAGCGAACGCCGCGGCGGACAATTATCTGTCGACACGATAGAGCGGATCTGCGATGGGTTGGGCATTACCATGTCGGAGTTCTTTGCGAGGAAAGGTTAATAGAAAGGAAGGGTGCCGTAGTATTTAGATACCGTAGAATCATCTTCGACATACTTAGCGACATCTTTAGGACCATATCGCAGCAAAAAATAATCCAGATCATGTAGCTTTTTGTAGATGTCATTTACAATTTCCATCCTATGGGTTTCTTTTGCCTGTTCCGTCTGATCCATGAGATACTGAAGTTCGGATTTAAGATTTCCATTTTGAATGAATATCGTATTCTTCGAGAAGCTGGCGGATGATGTTCCTTTTTCCTTGGTGCCGTCAAGATTTATGCGCAAATTTATTTGCAGGCTCCGGCAGACCTGAAGTCAACCGGCAATAGAGGCGTCATCCAGAGCCGCCTCCAGGTGCTTCATGTTCATGTATTTCTTGTTGCCCCACTGGGTGCCCGCCACGTGGCGTAGCCTCGCGCAGACCAGCATCAGGGCGGAGTTGCCATCGGGGAATGTCCCCACCACGCGGGTTCTGCGGCGGATTTCCCGGTTCAGCCGCTCGATCACGTTGTTGGTGCGGATGCGCGTCCAGTGTTCGCTGGGAAAATCGCAGTAGGTCAGCGTCTCCTCAATGCCGTCCTCGACCTTCTTGGCAGCCTCCTTCAGCTTCATGGCGCGCAGCTCGGCGACCACAGCCTTTGCCTTCTCGCGGGACGCCTTCTTACTCTCCTGGGCGTGGATCGCCTTGAGCATTTTTGCCACAATTTTGACCTTGGATTTGGGCACAACAG
>OGZI01003542.1_pt1 | contig 10848 bp, 8 predicted proteins | sample 1576711 | NCBI WGS metagenome assembly OGZI01 (sample SAMEA3541482, study PRJEB24748) | human gut metagenome | biome: human gut; feature: human-associated habitat; material: faeces | place: China | collected 2012
GCTCCTCGTGGTAAACGGCGGAGATGGCCTGAGCGAACTCCTCGGCGACCGAGATGGTCTTGATCTTGCCGCCGACCTCGACGGGGATGGCATCGGTGACGACGCACTCGACGATGGGGGCGTCGTTCAGGCGCTCGATGGCCGGACCGGAGAAGATGCCGTGGGTGGCGCAGACGTAGATGTCGCCAGCGCCCATAGCCTTGAGCTCCTTGACATTGGCGCACAGGGTGCCAGCGGTGTCGATCATGTCGTCGTTGATGATGCAGGTCTTGCCCTTGATGTCACCGATGATGCCCATGACCTCGGCCGCGTTGTGGCGCGGGCGACCCTTGTGGGCGATGGCCAGGTCGCAGCCGAGCATGTCGGACAGCTTCTTGGCGGCCTTGGCGCGACCCACATCGGGGGAGACGACAACCAGGTTGTCGGTGTCGAAGTGCATGTCGTTGTAGTACTGGCCAAACAGCGGCAGTGCGGACAGGTGGTTAACCGGGATATCGAAGAAGCCCTGGATCTGGCCCTGGTGCAGGTCGAGGGTGATGATGCGGTTGACGCCGGCGCGCTCGAGCAGGTTGGCGACGAGGCGGGCGGTGATGGGCTCGCGCGGGCCGGCCTTGCGGTCCTGGCGGGCATAGCCGTAGTGGGTGATAACGGCGGTGATGGAGCGGGCGGATGCGCGCTTGGCAGCGTCGGTGGCGATGAGCAGCTCCATGAGCATGTCGTTGACGTTGCCGCCGGCCACGGACTGAATCAGGAAGACGTCGGCGCCGCGGACGGTCTCGTCGTAGCGGGCGTAAATCTCACCGTTGGCGAACTGCTTTAGCGTAAGGCCCGAAAGCTCGACCCCAAGGTACTCAGCGATCTTCTGAGCGAGGGGACGGTTGGAGGAACCGGAATACACGCGGATGGACTTGCGCATATTCTCCGACTTCTCGGGATCATTAATCGGCATTACCCTTCTCCTTTATATCGAATGCCATATAGATGCCTTGTTGCATTGTAACCGCGCGACGGGGTTAATCGGGTCTTGATAACGTCTTTACCGTCAACGGACACGAACCGACCACTCATCCGGCCGCGCAGGTCAGCATAGAAAAAGGAGCCGCCCCCATGGGAACAGCTCCTTAGATGCTTGGTAAAACGTTATACCTCGTCGTCCTCGTGCAGACGGCGGCGATAATCGGCGGCCCAGCCCTCAATGTTTACCTGACGGGCACGGCCCAGGCCGAGTGCGTCGGCCGGGACCGGCTCGGTGATGACGGAGCCGGCGGCCACGAGCGCGCCGTCGCCAATCTGGGCGGGCGCGACCATCATGGTGTCGGAGCCGATGAAGGCATCCTTGCCAATGACGGTCTTGTGCTTGTGTACGCCGTCGTAGTTGCAGGTGATGGAGCCCGCGCCCACGTTGACGCCGGAGCCCATGGTGGTATCGCCGATGTAGGACAGGTGCGGCACCTTGGAGCCCTCGCCGATCGTGGACTTCTTGATCTCCACGTGCGTGCCGGCCTTGGAGCCGTCGAGCATGTGGGTGCCCGGGCGCAGGTAGGCGCGCGGGCCGCAGTCGACGCCGTTCTCGATGACGGACTCGATGGCGATGGTCTCATCGATGACACAGCCGCTGCCGACGGTGGTGTCGGTGAGGCGGCTGTTGGGGCCAAGCTGGCACTCCTCGCCCACGGTGACGTGGCCGATCAGATGCGTCTGCGGCCACACGATGGTGTCGCGACCGATGGTGGCATCGGGGCCGATCCAGGCCTGCGTGGGGTCGATGAAGGTAACGCCCTCGGCCATCCAGTGCTCGTTGATGCGGTCGCGCGCAATGGCGGTGAGCTGTGCGAGCTGGATGCGGCTGTTGACGCCCAAGCCGTCGCGGTAGTCGTCGCAGTGGAAGATGGAGACCGCCTGGCCGTGACCCTTGAGGATTTCGAGCATGTCGGGCAGATAGTACTCGGACTGCGCGTTGTCGTTGCCGATCTCGTTAATGTGGGTGGCAAGCTGCGCGCCGTCGAAGGCGTAGCAGCCGGCGTTGCACTCCAGCAGCGTGGCGGCCTGCTCGGGCGTGCAGTCCTTCTGCTCGATGATGCGCTCGATCTGGCCGTCGGCACCTAGCTTGATGCGACCGTAGCCAAAGGGATCGGGCGGGGTCATGGTCATGACGGTGCAGGCGAGCTCGCCGGTGGCGACGGTTTGCGCGAACTTGGCGACGGTGTCGGCGGTGATGAGCGGCAGGTCGCCGTTGAGCACGACGACGGGGCCTTGCGTGATGCCACAGGCCTCGAGCGCGACCTTCACGGCATGACCGGTGCCCAGGCGCTCGGTCTGCTCAACGCACTCGACCTTGGTGGCACTGGTGGCGCAGGCGCCGTCGATGAGGGCGCGCATCTCGTCGGCGTGGCTGCCGATGACGACCACGACGCGGCTGCAGCCGGCCTTGATGGTAGCGTCGACGATCCACTGGACCATGGGCTTGCCCAGGATCTTGTGCGAAACCTTGCAGTGGTTCGACTTCATGCGGGTGCCCTCGCCGGCGGCGAGGATAATTGCGGTTGCGTCCATGTGATCTCCTGTTACGTTATAGAGACGTGTGTTTGGAAACGATACACGGCGCAATATGATACCGCAGGCATATGTTGAGCGCGTAGCGATTGGTTTGCGGCGGTTGAGGTTTGCGCCGCCGGCGTGGCGTTTGCGCTGCTTGCGTGCGGCGTTGGCGGTGCTGCGGAGCTGTCGTTTGAGCGAGGGGACGGGGGTGCCCGTGGACAACATACAAGAGGAGTTTGGCGGCGAGCCCGTCGCGGCATTCTCGATGTCGCATCCGGCTGTGCCGGCCCTCTACATGGTGCTGACGCTGGGGCTCACCATGTTCTCGATGCAACCGGTGCTGATCGCGCTGTCGCTTGCGGGCGGGCTGGCGTATGGATTTGCGACGCGTGGGGCTGCCCGCACGCTGGGCGCACTCCGCTGGCAGCTGCCGGTGATTTTGATCGTTGCGGTGCTCAATCCGCTGTTTAGCGCCTCGGGCTCGACGGAGCTGTTCCGTATTGGCATGCGCGCGGTGTATCTGGAGAGCATGGTATACGGCCTGTGCATGGGCGGGCTGTTTGTGGCGAGCATACTGTGGTTTGAGGCGGCGGCATCGATGCTCGAATACGACAAGGTACTCGCGCTGCTGGGCAATGCCGCGCCGGTGATTGCGCTCATGATCTCGATGTGCATGAGGCTTATCCCGCAGTTTTTGCGCCGCGGTCGTACGGTGCTGGCGGTGCAAGATGCGATTGACGTGCCGGGCCGCGCGCCGGCCGACCCCGTACGCTCGCGCCTGCGGGCGTCGAGCGTGTTGATGGGCTGGGGCATGGAAGATTCGCTGGAGCGCGCGGACGCGATGCGCTCGCGCGGGTGGGGTGCCGCGACGCGTCGTACGACGTATGCGCGGTATCGGCTGGGGCGCAGCGACGTTGCCGCGCTGGTTGGGCTTGCGCTGTTTGGTGCCGCCGCGGTGGCGGTGGCATGGACCGCGACAACGCAGTATTCGTTTTATCCGCAGCTCTCGGTGCCGGCGTCGTGGCTGGGCTATGTCGTGTACGCTGCCTGGATGATGCTGCCTTGCGCGTCGCACGCGATTGATGAGAAGAGGTTTGGCTGATGGCTCGGTTGGATAGGGGCCCGGTGTCGGGCGCGGCGTGCGGCCCGGATATTCCGGCGATTGAGGTGCAGGGCCTTAGTTTTGCCTATCCCGGGGCCGAGGCACCGGTGCTCGAGGGACTTGATTGGCGTGTTCTCCAAGGTGCATTTGCGCTGCTTGTTGGCGGTACCGGTTCGGGCAAGTCGACGCTGCTGTCGCTGCTCAAGCCCGAGATCGCGCCGGCGGGTACGCGCTCCGGCGAGCTGCTCGTGCTGGGCGAGCCCGTCGCCGACATGGACGTGCGGGCATCGGCGGAGCGCGTGGGTTATGTGTTCCAGGATCCCGAGAACCAGATCGTGTGCGAAACCGTGTGGCACGAGATGGCGTTTGGCCTAGAGAATCTGGGTGTGTCGCGCGACGAGATGCGGCGTCGCGTAGCTGAGACCAGCTATTTCTTTGGTCTGGAGGACTGGCTTCATCGCGATACCGATACGCTTTCGGGCGGCCGCAAGCAGCTGCTGTCGCTTGCCGCCGTCCTGGCGCTGCGTCCGCGTGTGCTGCTACTCGACGAGCCCACGTCTCAGCTCGATCCCGTTGCCGAGAAGAATTTTCTGCACGCGCTGTTTCGTGTGAACCGTGAGTTGGGCTGCACGGTTGTTGTGGCTACGCATCAACCGCGCCCAATGCTCGAGTATGCGACGTGTGCGTACCGGATTGAGGACGGTCGCGTGCGCGAGGTGGCGGATATGGCTTCTTTGGGACGCCGAGAATCGCTGTTTTCCGACGACATGTTGGGGTGGGGTGCCGTCCGATGTGCAAAAAACGGAGTATTCAGCAGGCGTGAGGACAATTTGGGCTCTCTGGAGCCGCCCGGGGACGTATCGAGCGCGAAAAAAAGTTCGGAATTGGACAAATCGTCCGAATTTGTGGCGCAAACGTCGCTCAAGAACGGCTCGGAAGCCTTCCCGCGCACGGATGGGAGCAGAATACTCCAAAAAATGCACGGCGGGTCGGCTACCACCCTGGCAGGGAGCTGGTTTCGCTACGATCGCGCGGGCGGTTGGGTGCTGCGCGGGCTCGACGTGGCGTTTTCGGCCGGTGCGGTGCATGCGATTGTGGGCGGAAACGGCTGCGGCAAGTCGACGATGCTCTCGGTACTGGCCAAAACGGTCAAGTTGCAGCGTGGTCGCATGGTGCGTGGGGCGGCATCGGCGGCGCTGCTGCCCCAGAATCCCAAGGCGTTGTTGGTTGCCGAGACGGTGCGCGACGAGCTGATGGAATGGGCTTCGGCCTGCGGGTACGACGAGGCTATGGCGCGGGAGCGCGCGGCGAGTCTGGGGCTCGCGGACTTGGGGGAGCGCCACCCCTATGACCTTTCGGGCGGACAGCGTCAGCTGCTTGCGTTGGCAAGGCTGCTGTTGATCGGCCCCGAACTGCTATTGCTCGATGAGCCCACCAAGGGTTTGGACCTGGCCAGCCGCCGCATCATCGCCCGCGCCCTGCGTGACCATGCGAAGGCTGGCGGCACCGTCATCATGGCTACGCACGATTTGGACTTTGCCGAGCAGGTCGCCGACGACGTCGCCATGATGTTTGACGGCGAGATTGCCTGCGTGGAGCCCCCGGCCGACTTCTTTGCCGACAACGTGTTTTATAGGGCGTGATGGGATGGCGGATTATCGCATCGTGCGCCTACTCGCAAAACTGGAGATCCCGCTGCTCCTGGCGGTGCCGGCAGTGATGACTGCGGCGTTGCTGGCGGGCATTGAGCAGGCGGCGCTTGCCATGCTGGTTGTAGTGGCGCTCGTGCTCGCACTGTTTTTTGCGGGCTATGAGACATCACGTCCAGGCCTGCGCCAGATCATGCCCACGCTGGTGCTGGCGGCGCTGGCCGCGGCGGGGCGCATCCTGTTTGGGCCCATTCCCGATTTTAAGCCCGTGAGCGCTATCGCCATTATCGCGGGTGCGACACTTGGCCGTCGCAATGGTTTTATGGTCGGCGCGTTGGCAGCGCTGACCAGCAATTTCTTTTTTGGGCAGGGCATGTGGACGCCGTGGCAGATGTATGCCTGGGGTCTGGTGGGCTATATCGGTGGCGCACTGGCGCATGCGGGCGCGTTTGACCGCGCCGATGGAACCGTGCGAATGCCGGCGCTGTTGGCGTATGGCTTTGCGTCGGGCCTGCTGTATGGCGTCGTGATCAACGCGTATGACATCATCGGTTTTGTGCAGCCGCTCACGTGGACGGGCGCCATAGCGCGTCTTGCCACCGCCGTACCGTTCGATATCACGCACGGACTCGCGACCTGCGTGTTTTTGGCCGCTCTGTACAAGCCCTGGTGTCGCCGCATCAACCGCGTCGTCGTGAAGTACGGGCTGTAGTGGTGGTTGCGTCGAGGCAAGAACCAATACTGTCTTGGTGTCATATCAAAACTATGCCGGTTTACGGGGCTAGATTGGCACAGGCAGACCATACCGGCTTTTTTCGAAATGGAGCAAGCCGTCTACCTGTGGTTTTATTATTTCGGAATTGCGTATGGTTGGGGGTTTGCGATTTAGCCCCGTAAACCGGCATAGTTTTGAAATGGCCGGTTGATAGACGGGCATCGTGGCCATCAAGAGCCAAATTGATCCGTTTTCTTCCGTCTCCAGACATCCCCGGGGAATCAGCTGAACCCGCCCGCCACGGAATCGGCCTATCTACTACGTTTGGCCCGACACCCCCAAACACAACCGCGTTTTATGAAAAACCGCAGGCTTTCTACCTGCGGTTTTCTTTTTGCGTTGTTCGCTGTGGTTGAGGGTAGTGGCTTAAACGTAGTAGATGGGCCAGTTTCGTGGCAAGCGGGTCGCGTGGATGCCCCCGCGAGGTGAAAATGGTCCGTTTTCCTCCGTCCCCGGGGGGGGGACCATTTGGGGGTTAGAGCTCCAAGGCGAGGGTGACGGGGCAGTGGTCGCTGCCGAAGATGTCGCCGCGGATGCCGGTGTCGCGTACGTTGCCGGCGATTGCGTCGCTTACCAGGAAGTAGTCGATGCGCCAGCCGGCGTTGTTCTTGCGGGCATTAAAGCGGTAGCTCCACCAGCTGTAGACGCCCTCGACGTCCGGATTTGCCGCGCGCCAGGTATCGGTAAACCCGGCGTTGAGCAGCTCGGTGAACTTGCCGCGCTCCTCGTCCGAAAAGCCGGCGTTGCCGCGGTTGGACTTGGGGTTCTTAAGGTCGATCTCCTCATGCGCCACGTTAAAGTCGCCGCAAGTTACGACGGGCTTGCCGGTCTCGCGTTCAAGCGCGCTCAAAAAGCCGCGATAGGCATCGTCCCAAGCCATGCGCACGTCGATGCGGGCGAGTTCGTTTTGCGCGTTGGGAGTGTAGACATCCACAAACCAGAACTTGTCGAACTCCAGCGCGCAGACGCGGCCCTCGGTTACGGCTTGGGTGACGAGTGCGGCCGCCTCGCCCTCGCCGGCGTAGGGTAACAGCGCGTCGGCGTGCAGCACGCGCAGCGGTTTCTGGCGGCTAAAGACCGCAGTGCCCGAATAGCCTTTACGCTCGGCGTAGCTCCAGGTTTGGTGATAGCCGGGCAGGTCAATATCGACCTGGCCTTCTTGCAACTTGGTCTCTTGCAGCGCCAGGATATCGACGTCGAGTTCTTGCGCGATCTGGATAAAGCTCGGGTCCTTTTTGAGCACGGCGCGCAGGCCGTTGACGTTCCACGAGGCGAAAGTGTAAGTCTGAGGCATGGTGTCCTTTCGACGGGGTTGGCAGGCTTAAGATTAGCGCAACAGGGGCGGGGTGGGCTCCGCGCATGCTGACTTAAAGGTCGCATGCTGGGATATCGCCCGACGCCGCCCGATCAACAAGGACGGAGGACTCATATGACGCAGGCAATATCGGACCCCAGGCAGGCGTCCGCCGCGCTGGCGGATCTGTTTGACACCCACAAGCGCGTGGTCTTCTTTGGCGGCGCTGGTGTTTCCACGGCGAGCGGCATCCCCGATTTCCGCAGCGTGGACGGCCTGTATCACCAGCAGTTTGCCTATCCGCCCGAGACCATGCTGTCGCATAGCTTTTACGAGGCGCATCCGGCCGAGTTCTTCGACTTTTACCGCACCAAGATGATCGCGCTTAACGCTAAGCCCAACCGCTGTCACACCAAGCTGGCCGAGCTGGAGCGTGCCGGCAAGCTCGACGCCGTGGTGACGCAAAACATCGACGGCTTGCATCAGGCGGCTGGTTCACGGCGCGTGTTTGAGCTGCATGGCTCGGTACACCGCAATATCTGCCAGGCGTGCGGCGCGGTCTACAGCGCCGAATGGATTTGCGCGCGCGAGCACGAGGATGCCGCGGGCATGCCCGTGTGCCCTACGTGCGGCGGTCGCATCAAGCCCGATGTGGTGCTCTACGAGGAGCCGCTCGACGAGCGCGTGCTGACCGGTGCCGTTACCGCCATCGCCGCCGCCGATGCCCTCATTGTGGGCGGGACCTCGCTCGTAGTGTATCCGGCGGCGGGCCTCACGCGTTACTTTACTGGCGATACGCTGGCCATTTGCAATTTGGCGCCCACCGATCAGGATGCAAATGCCGACCTGCTGATTTCTTGCGACATCGCGGCCGCGTTTGCGTTCTAGCCCGCGCGCGCGGATACAATAGAAAGACTGATTGCAAAGCGACCCCGCCGTCAGCGCCCAAGCGCGGCGGCGTGGGCATTTTAGGAGGATGTTCATGGCGAACGACAGCAAGACATGGCGGTGCGGAAAGTACGAGCTCAGCTTTGATCGTCCGCGCATCATGGGCGTCCTCAATGTGACGCCCGATTCGTTTAGCGACGGCGGGGAGCACTTCGACCCGGATGCCGCCATCGAGTACGGCCTGGCGATGCTTGACGCCGGCGCCGACATCATCGACGTGGGCGGTGAGTCCACGCGCCCCGGCTTTACCCCGGTTAATCCCGACGAGGAGGCTCGCCGCGTGCTGCCCGTGGTGCGCGCGCTGGCCAAAGAGGGCGCCATCGTCTCGATCGACACGCGCCACGTGGCGGTTGCCAAGGCGGCCGTGCGCTGCGGCGCCTCGATCGTCAACGACGTGACGGGCTTCACCGACCCCAAGATGGTCGAGTTTGTTAAGACGAGCACCTGCGGCGTCATCGTGATGCATGCCGGCGAGGTCGCCGCGCCCGCACGCACGCACGCAACGGTGCAGCTCGATACCTCGGCTGCGGCGTTTGTTGCCGAGAAGGCGCGTGAGGCGGCTGCCGAGGCCGCGCGTGAGGCTGAGAAGCCGGCTCGCCGCCGTCGCGGCAAGTTGCTGGGCGAGCCTAAGCCGGAGGCCAAGCTTCCGGGCGGCGTGGTGCAGCCCTCGTTGCCGTTTGGCGATCCGGAGCCCGCGCCGGAGCCCACGGACGAGCAGAAGCAGGAGACGCCGGCCGCCGAGCAGGCTGCTGCCGCCGAGACCGTCGCGCCCGCGCCCGAGGCCACCGAGGCCGCATCGGAGCCCAATGACCGCCTGGCCGCCATGATGCGCCGCAGCGCCCGCCGCGAGGAAGCCTACGTGCCCACCTCGCAGCTCCGCCGCTTCACCCTGCCCGATTCGGCGCCCATCATGCGCCGCGTCATGGGCTTTCTGTCCGACCAGGCCCGCGCGCTCATCCACGCCGGCGTGTCGCGCGACCGCATCTGCATCGATCCCGGTCCGGGCTTTGGCAAGACGGCCAACGAGGACATCGTCATCCAGCGCGAGACTGCCAAGATGGCGTCACTGGGCTATCCGCTCATGTGCGCCGTATCGCGCAAGCGCTTTGTGGGCGCCGTCTCGGGCGTGACCGAGGCCGCCGAGCGCGATGCCGCTACGTTTGGCGTGTGCCTGGGCGCCATCCAGGCCGGTGCCAACATCGTGCGCGTGCACGACGCCGCGGGTTTTGCGCAGTTCCTGAACGGCTACTGGGCAGTTGCCAAGCCGCAGCCGCGCCGCGCGTTTGTGGCCGTGGGCTCCAACCTGGGGCATCGCTGTGACAACATCCGCGCCGCACGCGACATGATCGCCGAGATTCCACTCACCTGCGTGTCCAACTCCTCCAAGATCTACGAGAGCGAGCCGGCCTACGAGACGCGCCAGGACGCGTTTGCCAACGCCGTCATCGAGATTAAGACCGAGCTGGCGCCGTTGGTGCTGCTCGACGAGCTCATGAAGATCGAGGCCGAGCTGGGTCGCGACCGCTCCAAAAAGGCCAAGGCCAACGGTCCGCGCACCATCGACTTGGACCTGCTGTGGATGGACGGCGAGACCCACGGCGGCAAAAAGCTGCGCCTGCCGCATCCGCTCATTGGCGAGCGTGACTTTGTGCTGGTGCCGCTCGAGGACCTGATGCACGACCCGGCGCGGTTCTTCCGCTATAACGGTGTCGAGGTCAAGGAACCCGAGGATCGCGTGGGCCATATCGTGGGCGAATTGGGGCGTATGTAGATGATCGAGATGAATGCTGTTGTCGCCGGTACCGAGCTCGACGCGGCGCGTGACGCGGGCCGCGAGGGCGTGTCCGCGGGCTGGTGCGCGTGGAGCGTGGGCGATGCTTCGCTGACGTTTTCGCTGGTCGTGCGTCCGGATGTGAATATGCACGCCTTCCACGGCCTGCCGTTTGTGGCCGCGATGGGCATGATGGACGCGCTCGTGGGCACGGCTTCGACGCCGGGGTTGGGCCTTGCCGGTAAGGTGGGTATCCAGTGGCCGAGCGATATCGTGTGCGGTGCGCCTGCGTTTGAGACGTCGTTCGCGCGCGTCGCCGTCAACGGCGGTGCCGGTGCCGCGGGCATGTTTGCCGCAGTGACGGTTGATATTGAGCGTGCGGCGCTGGGTGAGCTTGGCGTGGATATGGCCGACGAGGTGCTGGTCGAGGCATTGGCCACCGCCGTGCTGACCCGCGTGGACACCTGGGCGGTTGCCGCCAACACACCACAGGGCGCTGCCGGCCCGCTGGCTCCGGTGCTGGGTGAGTACTTCGATATGGTGCCGCTGCTGGGTCGTCAGGTTGCGGCGGTGTCGCCCAACGGTTTGCCGCTTGCGGTCGGTGTGTTTGCGGGCCTGGACATCTGGGGCCGCGCGACCATCAAGACCGATGCCGGCGAGCAGGAGTTTCCGCCCGAGGCCGTACGGATTCGCGGACTGTAGTGCGGGTCGTTCGCGGCTAAAGATAACGACAACAAAGCCCTCCCCGGTGCTGAACTGCCTCCCATTTCT
>OGZI01003543.1_pt1 | contig 10847 bp, 9 predicted proteins | sample 1576711 | NCBI WGS metagenome assembly OGZI01 (sample SAMEA3541482, study PRJEB24748) | human gut metagenome | biome: human gut; feature: human-associated habitat; material: faeces | place: China | collected 2012
AAAAAGGAGGACTTCATATGGAGACAGCATGGATGGCGGTCACAGCCGTCTGGTCGTGGATCATGGAGCATTTAATTTACATCAATCTGATTTTTTCAATCATAATTGTATTTTTTCAAAGGCGCGATCCGAAATCTGTCTGGACCTGGCTGATGGTTCTGTATTTCATTCCGGTATTTGGATTTCTGTTTTACCTTCTTCTGGGACAGGATTTGGGGAAGAGCAAGATGTTCCGGGTCAAGGAGGTGGAGGACCGGGTCTATTTTACCGTGCGCGGCCAGGAGGAGTTTTTAAAGACACACGATAGCAGCCTGGAAGCCCATCTGTCACGGGACTATGAGGATCTGGTGCTGTACAATTTAGAGACGTCGGGAGCAGTTTTGACCGTCGATAATACGGTTCGTATTTTTACGGACGGGGAGGCGAAGTATACGGATCTCCGGAGCGAGTTAAGAAAAGCCTCCCGTTTTATCCATATGCAGTATTATATCATCAAGGATGACGAGCTTTTTGATTCCATCAGTCCCATTCTGGCCGAGCGGGCCAGAGCCGGTGTGGAGGTCCGTATTCTCTGTGACGGTATGGGCGGCCGTTTTATGCCGAAAAAGAAATGGGAGGAGCTTAAACAGTGCGGTGTGAAGGTAGGAATCTTCTTTCCGCCTGTGCTGGGACGGCTTCAGCTGAGAATGAATTACCGCAACCACAGGAAAATCGTGGTTATTGACAATAAAGTCGGCTATGTGGGCGGATTTAACATTGGCCGCGAGTATATTTCCAGAGATCCCAGGTTCGGATATTGGAGAGACACTCACTTAAAGCTGACAGGCGGTTCCGTGCTGAGCCTTCAGATCCGTTTTGCATTGGACTGGAACTATGCAGCAGGAGAAAACCTGTTTAAAGATATGAAATATTTTGAGACCGGTACGGATTTATTCCGACTGGATCAGATCAGTCCGGAGATTCATCCGCTGGGAATTCAGATCATAGCCAGCGGCCCGGACGCCAGCTGCAGGCAGATCAGAGACAATTATATCCGGCTCTTTGCAAAGGCACGCGACCACATCTATATCCAGACGCCGTATTTTGTTCCGGACGATGCCGTTCTATCCGCACTTTCCATGGCTGCCAGGTCCGGTGTGGACGTTCGCCTGATGATTCCGTGTAAGCCGGACCATCCCTTCGTCTACTGGGCGACCTACTCCTATGTGGGCGATCTGCTGTCGGCGGGAGCCAGATGCTATACGTATGAGAACGGCTTTCTCCATGCCAAGGGCGTAATGACGGACAGCCGCGTATGCTCCTATGGAACCGCCAATATGGACATCAGAAGCTTCGAACTGAATTTTGAAGTCAACGCGGTCATTTACGACGAGGAGACGACGAAGGAACTGGAAAATATCTTTCTGGAGGACCTAAAGCTCTGCAAGGAGATAACCAGAGAGGGATATGCGTCGAGAGATTTGTGGATTCGGGTGAAGGAGCAGTGCAGCAGACTTTTGTCGCCGCTTCTGTAGAGCAATAAAACAGTCGGGATATGGATCATGGAACCGATAAACTATAATTTTATCATAGCTTTAGGGAATTCATTTACAAATTCTTTCGACAGATCTTTCTTTATCTCATAGTCAATCCGGTCATAGTATTTGTGGCCGGATTTTTTACTGAGTATGAATAAAATTTTACGGCTTTCATTTGATACCATTTTAAGTGATTTTTCCTGACAGGATTTTGGTATTAAAAACTTTCTGACAGGATTTTTGGGAAAATCATATCCAATAATACCGATACTGTTCCCAATAGCCATTGTAAGTCGAAATTGTTCAGGCCCGATGGTTGTATATCCAAGTCTTACAGATTTTGCCTTATTAACAAAATCAAAAACCTGATCAAAGGTATGTTCTTTCTTGTAAAAAGTGGATAATCCATATAAGAGATTAATATCTTTTGATACATCCTGATAATTTTTACAATTTTCATATGTTAAAAAGGCATCTTTTGAGGTTGTTTTACAACCCAACAGATGCCAATAATTATAATGGTTAAAAGTTATTTCACAAAAATCAGGTTTATTCTTTTTCCCGGTTGAAATAACAATCAAATAATCTTTGCCGCATTTTTCATCATATGTTTGGATATGTTTTTGTAGTATGGCTAATATTTCTTGTGATATCATGCTTATCTTCCGTAAAAAGCAAAGAGTCATGGAATGCTCCATAACTCTTTGTCAGTCATTATTCTGGTTTATCATGTTGCTTTACCAACATATAGGCATTTCACCTATCCGGCATTTAGGACAGCTAAGCTTCCTTCATTTGCTGATGTCAGTGTAAAGTTTTTGTCGATGCCAGAAACACCGCTGTACGCTCCTTATACAGGTGTCCATACTAAAATATATGGAAAGAATTTGCATTCTTTGGCAATTACATTGTATCATATGCAGAGCGGATAAACAAGAATACTTTATTTGAAAAGCTTCCATATTTTTTATCCCTCTTTTTTGTTCATAAAATTACCGCTTTGGGTACATACTGGTACTTATGAAGACGACAACACTAAACACAACAACATTCAAAAAATTTACAATCAGCAGCACGGCGCTGCAGCTAAAACAGCTTCCGGTCAATTTTTGCAAATGCGGAATCACAGGCTGGTGCCTGGAGGTCCTTTTTACTTCAGCGGAATCGATCATGAGGCACGACTGGAGGCTGATGGGGAGGACGTCCCTTTTGATGTTCCCTATCTACGGCTGCGGAGCGCTTCTGGGCCCCATCGGTAAATGGATTGACGACTGGCTTAATCCGGGCAGAGTATTAACTGTAAAAAAATCGGATCTGGCAGTGCGCCACGGGATGCTTTACATGGTTCTGATTTTTGTGGCGGAATACGCTTCAGGAGCGTGGCTTCGGTCACGGGGAATGTGTCCGTGGGACTATACGGGGCGCAGTACAAATATTGACGGCCTCATACGGCTCGATTTTGCTCCGCTGTGGTTTGCTACAGGGCTTTTATTTGAACAAATTACGAAAAAGAAAGGCGGGTAAGTCTTGTAATTACACTCTTCATTTTATATAATAGTAAAAATGGAGGGGAAGACCAATGATACGTTTTATATTTGTAGCAGCTACAGTCATTCTGTTTTTGATTTTGAGTATTCCGCTGATGCTGGTGGAGTTTCTGATCGGGAAGAAAAACCGCCATCTGCGCGATGTGCAGAGTCTGGCCGTGATCCAGTGTGTATTCCGGCTGATCCTTAAGATGGCAGGGGTGAAGATTACGGTAAAGGGAAGAGAAAATGTCCCGACAGACCAGGCGGTACTTTACGTAGGGAACCACCGCAGCTATTTTGATATCCTGGTGGGCTATGTAACGGTTCCGTCCCTGACCGGTTTTGTGGCTAAAAAGGAGATGGAGAAGATTCCGCTGCTTTCATCCTGGATGAAGCTGGTCAACTGCCTTTTTCTCGACCGTGTGAATTTAAAGGAAGGCTTAAAGACCATCCTTGCAGGGATCGAGCAGGTGAAACGCGGCGTCTCCGTATGGATTTTCCCGGAGGGAACAAGAAATAAAAATGACAATCCGCTGGATTTGCTGCCATTTAAAGAGGGCAGCTTAAAGATTGCAGAAAAGAGCGGCTGTTACGTGGTGCCGGTGGCGCTGACCGGAACCGCAGAAGTTTTTGAACAGCATTTTCCGAAGATTAAACCGTCCCATGTGACCATCACCTTTGGAGAACCGTTCCACACAAAGGAACTTCCGCCGGAAGTGAAGAAATTCCCGGGCGCCTATACAGAAGAACAGATAAAGGCCATGCTTACGCTTCAGCTGGCAGAAGGACAGGATTTATGAGTACATTCGATTTACAGGAAATCAGAAAACAACTGGATAAGATCGACAGGGAAATCGTGACCCTGTTTGAAGAACGCATGCGTTTATGCGGTGATGTGGCGGAATATAAGATTGAAAACGGCAGACCGGTCTATGACGGAGATCGGGAGAGACAGAAGCTGGAGTCTGTGAAGGCCATGACGGACGACAGCTTCCAGAAGCAGGCCGTGGAAGAACTGTTCAGCCAGATGATGACGATCAGCCGTCGGTTTCAGTATAAGCTGATGGCGGAACACGGACTGACAGCCAGGATGGATTTCAAGGCCGTGAAGGAGCTTCCCCTGAAGGGAATCCGCGTGGTGTACCAGGGAGTGGAAGGTGCATACAGCCATGAAGCCACACTGCAGTATTTTGGCAGTGATGTGGACGCCTATCACGTGCAGTTCTGGGAAGACGCAATGAAGGAGGTCGAGGCCGGCCGGGCCGATTACGCGGTCCTGCCCATCGAGAATTCCTCGGCGGGGGCGGTCAGCGATAATTACGACCTGCTGATCAAATACCATAATTACATTGTGGCGGAGAATTTCATCCCGGTCAGCCATGCGCTTTTGGGACTTCCGGAGGCGGAGCTTTCGGATATTACCACCGTATTTTCCCACCCCCAGGCGCTGATGCAGTCTTCCCGGTACTTAAACTCCCACCGGGAATGGACGCAGTACAGTGTGGAGAACACCGCGGCATCGGCAAAGAAAGTCTTAAACGACGGGAAAAAGAATCAGGCGGCGGTGGCCAGCGAGACGGCCGGCCGGCTGTACGGCTTAAAGGTGCTGGAACCTTCCATCAACTTTAATAAAGACAATACCACCCGGTTCATCATACTGTCCAGAGAACCCATATACCGGGAGGACGCGTCAAAGGTAAGCATCAGCTTTGAACTTCCTCATACCAGCGGCTCCCTGTACAATATGATGAGCAATTTTATCTACAATAACGTCAACATGCGCATGATCGAATCGAGGCCCATTCCGGGAAGAAACTGGGAATACCGGTTCTTTGTCGACATCGAGGGGAACTTAGGCGACGCGCAGATTCAGAATGCGTTAAAGGGGATTGAAGAAGAAGCGTCCAACATGAGAATTTTAGGCAATTATTAAGGGATGAAGAACGGTCAGGCGGCCGCAGGCTGCCTGGCCATTTCGAAAAATAAGGGAGGAACATATGAAATCGCAGGAACTCATTATCTACCGAAATCTGCAGCACCGGGAACTGTTTGATCACGTTTCCACACTTCTGGCCGTCGGGCCGGACGACAAGCCGGGAACAATGCCGGATTCCTATGCCTGTGCCAGCCAGCTGATCGACATGGCGGTGACTTACGGCTTTGAGGGGAATCTCTGGCATTGTTTTTTAGCATTCTGCCTTGCCAATAACGAAAATGTATACAGCACCTCATGTGAGATTGTGGGCCATATCGAAGGTTCTTTAAATGAACTGGCCGCCCATGACTTCAACGTGATCAAGGAACTGTTTGATTACGATATCCGCACACTGGACGGAGGAGACGGCCGGACAGGCGGTATCTGGTCCGCTCTTTCAGACTATCATGCGGCCAACGGAAACAGCCGCGTGTTTAATAAGAGAATCCGGGATCAGATCGTTGCTCTGGCCGTGGAACTGGAGCAGGCCGTGGACGTGGAGGCCTTCGGAAGGGCTGTGACGGAATTTTACCGCCGGTTCGGCGTCGGTAAGTTTGGGCTTAACAAGGCATTCCGAATCGAGGAGATCGATCACGAGGTCCACATTAATCCCATTCCCAACGTGGAACATATCTATCTGGACGACATCATTGGCTATGAGCTTCAGAAGAAGAAGCTGATCGAGAACACGGAGGCGTTTATCCAGGGAAGAGCCGCCAATAACGTGCTGCTGTTCGGCGACAGCGGAACGGGCAAGTCTTCCAGCATCAAGGCTATTTTAAATGAGTACTACGATCAGGGGCTGCGCATCATTGAGGTATACAAGCACCAGTTTAAGAGTCTCTCTGAAGTACAGGAGCAGGTGAAGGACAGAAATTACAAGTTCATCATCTATATGGACGATTTGTCCTTTGAAGACTCTGAGCTGGAATACAAATATTTAAAGGCTATCATCGAAGGCGGACTCGGAAAGAAGCCGGGCAACGTACTGATCTATGCCACCTCCAACCGGCGCCATTTAATCCGTGAGAAGTTCAGTGATAAGAGAGAACTGGATGATGAATTACATAATAACGACACCGTGCAGGAGAAGCTGTCGCTGGTAGCCAGATTTGGCGTGACCATTTACTTTGGTTCTCCGGATAAGAAGCAGTTCCAGAACATTGTGCGGGAGCTGGCGGAGCGGTATCATGTAAATATGCCTTTGGAGGAGCTTTATGCGGAGGCAAATAAGTGGGAACTGAGCCATGGAGGACTGTCCGGAAGGACTGCCAGCCAGTTTATCACTCACCTGATGGGGACACGGGAAGATTTTACACAAATTTGACACATGTCCTTACAAAAGGATAGTATAATGGAAAGGATGTTGCCCGTACTGGGCGGTAAGGAGGACAAGTATGGCAATTAAACTGTTTGCAGCCATCGACGTGGGTTCATTTGAACTGGAACTCGGTATCTATGAGGTTTCGCCCAAATACGGAATCCGCCGGGTAGATCATGTGCGCCACGTCATCGCCCTTGGAAAGGATACCTATAAAAACGGAAAAATAAGCTACGAACTGGTTGAGGAGATGTGCGGCGTCTTGCAGCAGTTTGCGGAGATTATGGAGTCCTATAAGATTTCAGAGTACCGCGCCTATGCCACCAGCGCCATGCGCGAGGCACGCAACAATCAGATCGTACTGGATCAGATCCGGGTTCGGACAGGGATTGAAGTACAGATCATCAGCAACTCGGAACAGCGGTTTATCAGCTATAAGGCCATTGCCTCCAAGGATGCGGAATTTAATAAGACGATACAGAAAGGGACTGCCATTGTGGATGTAGGCTTTGGCAGCATGCAGATATCCCTGTTTGACAAAGATGCGTTGATTTCCACCCAGAACCTTCTCCTGGGGGTTTTAAGGATCCGGGAGATGATGTCCAACATGCAGGCAGACATCCGGATGGAGAATACCCTGATCGAAGAACTGGTAGACAACGAGCTTATGACCTTTAAAAAGATGTATCTGAAGGATCGGGAGATCAAGAATTTAATCGGAATCGGCGAATGCATCCTCTATCTGTCCAGGGGAAGCGGAACGGGTAAGCCTGTGGACCGGGTGACAGCCGAAGATTTTAAGGCATTTTACGAAAAGCTGGTGGATATGCCTCTCTACCAGATCGAGGAGCGGTTCGGTGTCAACAGCGACTATGCGGCCCTCTTAATGCCGGCCGCCATCATTTACCGGAGAGTTCTGGAACTGACCGGCGCCGAGATGTTCTGGATTCCCGGAATCCGTCTCTGTGACGGCATTGCGGCGGAGTACGCGGAGGAGACCAGGGCGGTAAAATTCAGCCACGATTTTACCGAGGATATCCTTGCCGCATCCCGCAACATGGCAAAGCGCTACAAATGCCACGCCTCCCATACGGCGGACATGGAGAAGCACGTACTCGATATTTTCGACAGCATGAAGCGGTATCACGGCATGGGAAAGAGAGAGCGTCTCCTGCTGCAGATTTCCGCCATTATCCACTCCTGCGGCAAGTTTATCGGGATGAAATATACGGGTGAGTCGGGATACAATATCATTATGTCGACGGAGATCATCGGTTTATCCCATATGGAGCGCGAGATCATTGCCAATGTGGTGCGGTATAACAGCATTGATTTCGATTACAACGAGGTTATATTTAATGAAGACCTGTTTCGTGATACAAAGGGGGAGCTGACCCATAATGACGTGACCATACTGATTGCCAAGCTGACGGCGATTCTGAGGCTGGCCAACGCCATGGACCGGAGCCATAAGCAGAAGCTTCACGATTGCCGTCTGAGTGTTAAGGAAGGCCAGCTGCTGGTGACCACGACCTATGGAGGGGATATTACCCTGGAGGCAGTGGCATTTGCCCAGAAAGCGGATTTCTTTGAGGAGATCTTCGGAATCCGGCCTGTATTAAAACAGAAGAGGAGGTTATCCTGATGGCAGATATTGATGAAAGATTTTACAATCCAGACAATTATGTAAACCGTGAACTGAGCTGGCTGGAGTTCAACTACCGGGTGCTGAGCGAGGCCAGGGATAAGAACCTGCCTCTGTTTGAAAGGCTGAAATTCTTAAGCATCACCTCATCAAACCTGGATGAGTTCTTCATGGTCCGCGTTGCCTCCTTAAAGGACATGGTTCACGCAAAATATACTAAGCCGGATATCGCCGGCCTAAAGCCCTCCGAGCAGCTGGAGAAGATTGGCGTAAAGACGCACGAGATGGTGGCCATGCAGTATTCCACCTACAACCGCTCCATCCTCCCTGCCCTAAAGCAGAATGGCCTGTGCGTGGTCACAAGCCATGTTGATTTAAATGCAGAGCAGGGCGCTTATGTAGATGAGTATTTCCGGGAAAATGTATATCCCGTTCTGACTCCCATGGCGGTGGATTCTTCCCGGCCGTTTCCGTTAATCCGGAATAAGACGTTAAACATCGCGGCGCTTCTGCAGAAGAAGAGCGGGGAAGAGGATTTAGAGTTTGCAATGGTTCAGGTTCCCAGCGTACTGCCGAGAATTGTGGAGATTCCGGCCGGCAGGAAGTCCGGGCGGTCCGTGATTCTGCTGGAAGAGATTATTGAGCGGAATATCGGTTCCATGTTCTTAAATTATAATGTGATTGCCTACAGCCCATTCCGTATCATGAGAAACGCGGATTTAACCATCGATGAGGAAGAAGCGGTAGACTTACTGGAAGAGATCCAGAAACAGTTAAAGAAGCGTCAGTGGGGCGAGGCCATCCGTCTGGAAATCGATGAAAAGATGGACAAAAGCCTGCTGAAGATCTTAAAGAGAGAGCTTTCCATCAGCTCCGGCGATATCTATGAGATTGGAGGACCTCTCGATCTGACATTCTTAATGAAGATGTACGGGCTTGAAGGCTTCGAGCATTTAAAAGCCCCGAAGTACATTCCGCAGCGGGTTCCGGCGCTGATGAATGAGGACGATATCTTCACCAATATACGAAAAGGCGATATCCTGCTTCACCATCCGTATGAGACCTTTGCCCCTGTGGTCAACTTCGTAAAGAGCGCGGCCAAGGATCCGGATGTACTGGCCATCAAACAGACGCTTTACCGCGTCAGCGGCAATTCCCCGATCATCGCGGCCCTGGCGGAGGCGGCTGACAACGGGAAACAGGTCTCTGTTCTGGTGGAGTTAAAGGCGCGATTCGATGAGGAAAACAACATCAACTGGGCGAAGAAGCTGGAGAAAGCAGGCTGTCACGTTATTTACGGTCTGGTAGGGTTAAAGACTCACAGCAAGATCACTCTGGTGGTGCGCCGGGAGGAAGACGGAATCCGCCGCTACGTGCATCTGGGAACCGGCAACTACAACGATTCCACCGCAAAGCTCTATACGGACTTGGGACTCATGACGTGTAACCCGCAGATCGGCGAGGATGCCACCGCGGTGTTCAACATGCTGTCCGGTTACTCTGAGCCGCTGCACTGGAATAAGCTGGTGGTGGCTCCGATCTGGCTGAGAAACAGATTCTTAAAGATGATCCGCCGGGAGACACAGAACGCCTTAAAAAAGAAACCGGCGCATATCATGGCAAAGATGAACTCCCTCTGCGACAAGGAGATCATAGCCGCGTTATACGAGGCATCCTGCGCCGGAGTAAAGATTGAGATGGTAATCCGCGGCATCTGCTGCTTAAAGGCCGGTATTCCCAATTTAAGTGAGAATATCGAGGTACATTCCATTGTCGGTAACTTCCTGGAGCATGCCCGCGTGTTCTATTTTGAGAATGACGGGAGCCCGGAGGTATATATGGGAAGCGCTGACTGGATGCCGAGAAACTTAGATAAGCGTGTAGAGATCATGTTTCCGGTAGAGGAGGAATCCTTAAAGGAGCAGGTGATGCATGTCTTAAAGGTTCAGCTGGAGGACAATGTGAAGGCTCATATTCTGAAGCCGGATGGAACCTATGAGAAGCCGGATAAACGCGGAAAAGTGCTGGTGAGCAGCCAGGAACAGTTCTGTGAGGAGGCGATTAATAACGTGGAAGCAGAACTGGGAAAGATGGATCCGGTGAGCAACCGGGTATTTGTGCCGGTGAATAGTTAGAGGGATGTGCTGTGAGAGAAAAGCAGTAGCGCAGGACGTTTTTTGAAATGAGAATATGATAACAGGGCGGTTCATCTCTGATGGGTGAGCCGTCTTTTTTTGAGCCGGGAGAGGGCGGAGAAATTTGTGTTGAATGTAGAGAAATATTAGGAAAAAAGTAAAGATATTGCGAGGTTAAAATGATAGAATGAGTTTATAATGAAGAAATCAACAGAGGAAAGGCGGTGGGAGGTATATGACAGGGATTTATGCTCTCGTACATATGGCGGTGGACTTATCCTGCGCCTTTCTGGTTTACACATATGTGCTGGGAGGAGAGCAGTGGTACTTATGGCTGCTTCTTTATAATTTCTGCGCGTTTGCCCTGCAGATGCCGATCGGGGCAGCGGCCGACCGGCTGGACCGCAACAGCTGTGTGGCTGTGGGAGGCTGTGCCGGTGTTCTGGCCGGGCTGCTGCTTGGTATCGCGGGATTTCCGGCCGGAGCTGCCGTTGTGGCCGGAATTGGCAACGCCTGCTTTCATGTGGGAGGCGGGATCGATGTCCTGAACCGCAGCGAGAGAAGAGCGGCGCCGCTGGGAATCTTTGTGGCTCCCGGCGCGCTGGGGATATTTCTGGGAACCATGCTCGGCCGGGCCGGAACGGAGGCGGCTGTGTGGATCGGCGGTCTTTTGATTCTCTCGGCGGTGGTGCTGTAAGGTGGTACGGACGGGCGAGTTGGCCAGC
>OGZI01003546.1_pt1 | contig 10835 bp, 8 predicted proteins | sample 1576711 | NCBI WGS metagenome assembly OGZI01 (sample SAMEA3541482, study PRJEB24748) | human gut metagenome | biome: human gut; feature: human-associated habitat; material: faeces | place: China | collected 2012
CCTTCAAGTCGTGACTGGCTGCGGATGTTAATAAATGAAATGCCCGGAAGTGTAACCTTCCGTTTGCCAGAACCTTTACGCACTTAACCCTTTAGAATTGACTCTCCGATAGAACTTGAGCAGAAACGTTTTTTCAAGCTTTATTTCGGTTCTAACACCACAGGCTTCTGAATTAAATACACCACACTATATATCAAAAAAATCCCACCACTGATTACTCATCAGTGGTGGGATTTTTATCGTCTTTTTTCTTTATGAACTGATGGATTGGAAGTAACATTCCAACATAGCCCTTTTTATACATAACATTCATCAATGACTTCATTCCAATCATACTTTCGACAGTATTTTGAACTGAAATTATGTCAGTTATACGGGTTCCGTGCATCGGTTTTAGCTTCAAAACAACATATTGATTCGTACATAACGTTTCATCTATTATAACCATTAATCCAATTTCGTTATATACATGTAAAACTTTATCAGATACTTCCTTGATTTCTTCGTTTGATACCATTCCACTTATAACGGAATCATTTGCGAGGTTATCAAAACGTTTTTCGTTATACTTTACATTTCCGCCAGTAATATTGTCTGTATAATTCTGCTCCTTGTCAAGCTCACAATTTGCTACACATAAAGCAACAAATTCATCAGAAAACTTTTGTATATTCTCGTTTTCTACTTTTTCACCTGTTCGAAAAGTTGTATTTGAAAAAATCGCATCTATATCTTCTAATGATACAAGAATTTTTCTTGGCATAGTTCCATATTCAGGACCGACAATTCCCATTTCTCCCAGTTGATTTATAATACGATCTGCGCGGTTAAAACCAATCTTAAAATTTCTTTGTAACATACCAATAGATGCTTTTTCTTTGCTAATAATTAGTTCTGCCGCTTCCTTCAAGTAATAATCTGGATTTTCAATAGTTACTTTTGATTTATTTTCAGATTTTTTCTCATTCTCGGCTGGATTACAACAATTAATTGTCGGATTTGAAGAGTTTTCTAGTGTTTCGTCAACACTCGTATTTTCAACCTTTGAATTGTATAGCTCAGATACGCTTTGGCTTTCTTTTATTTTTGCAACAGTATTAGTGTGCTGAGAATTTTCTTGTTCATATTTTTCGTTTGCAACAAAATGATATGTATTGTCATTTACAATTGTCTGATCTGTATTCTTATTATGTTCTCTATTGATAAAAAACGAAAATAAATAAGAAAGACCTCCCCAAACTGCAATATTAACTATCAAAAGTCCTATATTTCCAAATGCCCCGTTTATGATTACCAGCCTGTTCCATTCAGCAATAACTCTGATTGGTTGAACTATTGCCAGCACACCAAAGAATATTTTGCCTATTGTGAACCATATAATTTTAAGTTCTTCTTGTGAATGCTTCGGAGAAGATGTTTTGACTCTTTTTGGGGGAATATTATGTTTATTCCGTTTCATTTCTCTTTTTTGTTTTCTTAACTCTTTCTTACGCTTCTTTGTACGCTTCTTTTGTATTTTCCGATTATACAAAGTTCTCGACAACGTACGTTTTATGTAGTGATACTGACTCGGACGCATTTTAACATCTCCTTATCAACATAATCTTTTAATATGTTTACATAGTGCACTATCTTTCTAATACCTTCATTAATTTGTATCTTTAAAACCATCCGAATCGTCCCTATAACAATCGTACGCCTTAATCTTTAACATACTTTTTGGGATATATCACCTTACATTATATAAGTAAATCGGTGGATAGTAATCAAATTTTCATTTTTTCACATATTTCCTGAATAGACGGATGCTATTATCCTTCACATACATGAAACACAAGTTATTGCTTATGTTTTTTATACTACAATGTAATCTTTTCTATACTTTTGATAACCTTCCGTTTTTTCATACAAAGAATTCAAAATCACATTATCTTCTACAGATTTGTCGCTAATGTCACATCCTATCAAAATAGCTAAGCTATTAACTATTTATATGATTTTTATGTCAAATGTCAATATTTTGGCTACCAACCTGGACATTGTTCTGATTTATAGTAATACTATAGATATTATATGTATCATTATAAAAAAACCACAATACTTGTCAAGACATCTTAAATGCACATTTTTCATAAAAACAAACAAGTGTGTACCGTAGTGGCTTCCACTGGGTTACACTTCCGGGCATTTCATTTATTAACATTCGCAGCCAGTCACGACTTGAAGGAAACAATAGATAAGGATTATTGTGAATGTGGAATGCCGTTAGAAACAATTAGAGAGTCAGAAGCACCGTTAAAGGAACGAAGCGAACGTGTTTGAGGCGAACGCCGAGTTTGAGCGTAGTTCCTTTGCTTTTAGGTGATTCTGACTCTCTTAGTGTTTCTTATGGTATGGAACCTGAACAAGAAGCCTTATCTATTGTTTCCTTCAAGGACTGAGAGGCCGCTTCCCCAGTTAATAAATTAAATCCCAACTAATTTAATTTCAACCCTTTGAATAAATCTCCGAGACTTGTACCAATCTCCTCAGCTTTAGGAATCTCTACATGGATTTCCTCTTCTTCTTTTTTCTCTTCTTCAAGAGCTTTCATGCTGAGACTGATCTTACCGTCTTTTACGCCGATGATCTTTACATTTACCTCATCTCCGACATTTAACACATCAGAAGGTGATTTGATCCGTTTTAAACTGATCTGGGAGATGTGTACCAGCCCGGAGAGTCCGTCGCCGAGATCTACAAATGCGCCGTAGTTCTGAAGACTTTCTACCGTACCAGTTACTATGCTGCCGACTTTAACAGCTGCAATTCGGGCTTCTCTTTCTTTTCTTGCTTTTTCCTGTAGGATCTCACGTGCAGAGAGCACAAGACGGTTATTGGCTTCATCTACATCAATGACCCTGACTTCAATATCTTTTAACAGATATGTTTCCAGATCTTCGATATAAGAAAGAGATAATCTGGATGCAGGAATGAATCCGCGGATTCCCTCGATCATGGCAATGGCTCCGCCGTTCACGATTCCTTCTACTTTTACAGGCAGGATCGTGCCTTTTTCCATATAAGATTTTACTACGTTCCATGGATTTGCATCATCGAAATGTTCCTCAAGGTCAGCCATTGTAACAGCTGCTTCTGTCTGTGTTTGTTCGTGTAATAATTCTTCGCTCATAGTGTAATAATTCCCTTCTTAGTAATAGTAAGAACATGCAAATAACATGTTCTCCAGTATTAATTTCAGTATAGCATAGAACCATAATATTGTTCAAAGAAAAATACGAAATACATGGAAATAAAGGTTGACGAAACTTCAAAAAGATGGCAAGCTTAATACTTGAAGGATATAAGCAAAAGGATGTGAAAGATAAAAGATGGCTAAAAAAGAAGAAAAAATATACGTTGTGGGACATAAGAATCCAGATACGGATTCCATCTGTTCGGCAATTGCCTATGCGAATTTAAAAAGAGAAATAACCGGTAATGATTATGTAGCCAAAAGAGCCGGTCAGATAAATGAAGAGACACATTATGTATTACAGAAGTTTGGGGTAAAAGTACCGACACTTCTTGAAAATGTAAAACTGCAGGTAAAGGATATGGATATCCATCAGATTGATGGTATCGGTCCGAATGTGTCTATGAAAGATACATGGATAAAGATGAAGGAGAATAATATCAAGACCATTCCTATATTAAGAGACGAAGAACTTCTTGGTGTGATTTCCACAGGAGATATTGCAACATCTTATATGGAAGTATATGATAACATGATCCTTTCCAAAGCAAAAACACAGTACCGTAACATTATGAATACACTGGATGGAGAGATGGTAACCGGTAATGAACACGGATATTTTACCAAAGGGAAAGCGGCAATCGGTGCGTCCAGTCCGGAACTGATGCAGGAATTTATTGAAAAGGATGATCTGGTGATTCTTGGAAACCGTGTAGAGTCACAGATGTGTGCCCTGGATATTGATGTAAGCTGCATGGTTGTCTGCCAGAATGCGGAGGTTTCAAAAGAAGTGATCAAGCGTGCAGATGAACAGAGTACGGTGATCATCAGTACGCCACACGATACATTTACCGCGGCAAGACTGATCAACCAGAGTGTCCCGGTTAAGCGCTTTATGACGAAGGCACCTCTGATTTCTTTCCATATGAGTGATTATGTGGAAGATATCAAGGAAGTGATGGCAAAGAAGAAGTACCGTGATTTCCCGATCATTGACAGACATGGAAAGTTCAGGGGGTTCATATCCAGACGTCGTTTTTTAAATGTAAGTAAGAAGAAAGTAATTCTGGTAGATCATAACGAGAAGAATCAGGCTGTAGACGGTATCGAAGAAGCAGAGATTGTGGAGATCATCGATCATCACAGACTGGGAAATATAGAGACAATGGGACCAGTGTTCTTCCGTAACCAGCCAGTAGGATGTACCGCAACGATTGTATATCAGATGTACAAAGAAAATGATGTGGAGATCAAGCCAACAATTGCAGGACTTCTGTGTTCGGCAATTATTTCAGATACACTTTTATTCCGTTCACCGACCTGCACACCGCTGGATGAAAAGATTGCCAAAAAACTGGCGAAGATTGCGGGTATCAATCTGGAAGAACAGGCACAGGCGATGTTCAAGGCAGGAAGCAGCCTTGCCGGAAAGACAGCAGAAGATATTTGCTTCCAGGATTTTAAGCAGTTTACAGTCAATGATATGGTATTTGGCGTAGGACAGTTGAATTCCATGAGTAAAGAGGAACTGCAGAAAGTAAAAGAGATGCTGACACCATATCTTCCGAAAGTACTGGAGAAGAATGGAGTGCAGATGGTGTTCTTTATGCTGACAGACATTCTGGATGAGTCGACAGAACTGTTATGCTGTGGGGCAAGGGCAAAAGAGTATATCATTGATGCATTTGACCTGAAAGAAAACACGGAGAAGATGATCTTAAAGGGTGTGGTATCCAGAAAGAAACAGCTGATACCGACTTTGGTAAGTGAATTACAGCAGTAAAGGAAGCGGGGGAGAAGACATGGCAAAGCAGATCTGGAAACCGGGAAATATGCTGTATCCGCTTCCGGCTGTGATGGTAAGTACTGCAGATAAATCCGGCAGATCGAATATCATAACAGTTGCGTGGACAGGAACAGTATGTACGAATCCGGCGATGCTGTATATATCTGTAAGACCGGAACGATATTCGTACAATCTTTTGAAAGACAGCGGAGAGTTTGTAGTAAATCTGACGACCGAGAAGCTGAAAAAGGCAACAGACTGGTGCGGTGTACGTTCCGGTCGTGATGTCGACAAATGGAAAGAGATGCATCTGACGGCCGGCAAAGCGTCAAAGCTTGATCATGCACCGATCATAGAAGAATGTCCGGTGAACATTGAGTGTAAAGTAACAGAGATAAAAGAACTTGGTTCGCATCATATGTTTCTGGCAAAAGTAGAGGCTGTTCAGGTAGGAGAAGAATATCTGGATAAAAAGGGAAGACTACAGCTGGGAAAGGCCGGACTTCTGGCATATTCTCACGGAGAATACCTGACATTGGGAAAGACTCTCGGAACATTTGGATGGAGTGTCAGAAAGCTTTCTGCGTCGGGAAGAAAAGCGACATCACGAAAACGAAAGAAATAAAAACAAAATAAATGTAGGGCGTCAGAATGCTGACGCTTTTTTTAATTCCATGCGTTCGAAATAAGGGTATGAGCATGGAATTTTCTGTCTTTGCATATAGTAAAATGAAATGGTGGTATGTGGGGACAGCATGGAATTAAATCGGGATTATGAATCTGCTGCAATATATAAATGGCGGAAGAAGAGAAAGAAAGCATTTGTTTTGTTCATTTGCATAGTTGGAATCTGTTTTCTTGTGACAAGGATGGTGCGGGTGGAAGATAAGACAACGGTGAAAGTTCATAACATGCATACGGAACAGAATGAAAAAGCCATTCGGTATGTTGCATCAAATATGATAAAAGAGGATCCAAAGATTGCAATTACCTTTGATGACGGACCAAGTCCGGCATGGACTCCGCAGCTTCTGGATGGATTGAAAGAGCGGAATGTAAAAGCAACATTTTTTCTGATCGGAGAAAACGCAAAAAATAATCCGGAACTGGTAAAGAGGGAAGCGGAAGAAGGACATCTGATAGGCAATCATACCTATCATCATGTGGAAATCACACGGGTGCCGGATGAGACGGCACAGGAAGAAATACTGATGACAAATGAAGTAATCACCGGAATTACCGGAGAGGAAGTCTCTTATATGAGACCGCCGTTTGGAGTCTGGCAGAAGAATCTGGAGAGGAAACTGGATGTCATGCCTGTGTTGTGGACCATAGATCCGCTGGACTGGACAACGGACAATGAAGACGAAATTATCAATAAAGTAGTGACGCAGGCGGGGGAAAATGATATTATTTTATTACATGACTGTTATGAATCTAGCGTGAATGCAGCACTACGTATAGTGGATATTTTGCAGAAAGAAGGGTTTGAATTTGTAACAGTCGATGAACTGATAATGAATTAGAGTTGTACTCTTGTGGTTCAACTAAATGGAGATGAAAGAATGGATTTATTTGATTACATGCGGGAGCAAAACATGGAAAAGGAAGCTCCGCTTGCATCCAGACTGCGGCCGACAACATTGGAAGAAGTAGTGGGACAACAGCATATTATAGGAAAAGATAAATTGCTTTACAGGGCGATCAAGGCGGACAAATTAAGCTCAGTCATTTTTTATGGTCCTCCGGGAACTGGGAAGACCACGCTTGCCAAAGTAATTGCCAACACGACCAGTGCGGAATTTACCCAGATCAATGCAACGACTGCGGGTAAAAAAGATATGGAAGAAGTGATTGCCAAAGCAAAAGAGATGCAGGGAATGTACCGTAAGAAGACCATCCTGTTCGTAGATGAGATCCACAGATTTAATAAAGGACAGCAGGATTATCTGCTTCCGTTTGTGGAGGATGGTACGATCATCCTGATCGGTGCAACGACGGAAAATCCGTATTTTGAAGTGAATGGGGCACTGCTTTCAAGATCGAGCATTTTTGAGTTGCAGCCGCTTGCAAAAGAAGATATTAAGACGCTGATCACGAGAGCGGTCTATGACACGGTAAAAGGTATGGGAAGTTATCAGGCAGTGATAGAGGAAGATGCATTGGAATTTCTTGCAGATATTTCCGGCGGGGATGCCAGAAGTGCATTGAATGCGGTTGAACTTGGTATCCTGACAACAGAACGGGGGGCAGACGGAAAGATTCATATAACACTGGATGTTGCGTCCGAATGTATTCAGAAACGGGTAGTCAAATACGATAAGACCGGGGATAATCATTACGATACGATCTCTGCATTTATCAAAAGTATGCGGGGTTCTGATCCGGATGCGGCAGTGTATTATCTTGCAAAAATGCTGTATGCAGGAGAAGATATCAAGTTCATAGCCAGGCGTATTATGATCTGTGCATCGGAAGACGTCGGAAATGCAGATCCGATGGCACTTACGGTAGCAGTATCTGCGTCCCAGGCAGTTGAAAGAATCGGTATGCCGGAAGCACAGATCATCCTTTCACAGGCAGTCACTTATGTGGCAACTGCCCCAAAGAGTAATGCCTCATATATCGCAATCGCTGATGCAATGGCAAGTGTGAAGAGGACAAAGACGACTGTTCCGTCACATCTGCAGGATGCTCACTATAAAGGAGCACAGAAACTGGGACACGGAACCGGATATAAATATGCTCATGATTATCCGCACCATTACGTAGAACAACAATATCTTCCAGACGAGATCGCAGGAGAAAAATTCTATGTGCCGTGTGAGAATGGACATGAGAGAAAGATTAAAGAGTGGATGCAGTATATTCGGCAGAATCAGTAATTCCGGAATGTCATTTATTAACCGGAACGGCCTCTTTCTAAAAAATATCTAAACAGTGTTGACAAAAATATGCGGGAGTGCTATCTTAATAGTCGAAAGGTGTTAGCACTCAGATATAAAGAGTGCTAATAACCCAAAACCGAAAGGAGGAGGTACCGGTGATAAATTATGAAGAACTGAGTGAAAGAAAATTGAAAATACTTCATGCAGTCATTCAGAATTATCTGGAGACAGGAGAACCGGTTGGTTCCAGAACAATTTCCAAATATACGGATCTGAATTTAAGTTCAGCAACGATTCGTAATGAGATGGCTGATCTGGAAGAGATGGGATATATCATCCAGCCTCATACGTCGGCAGGACGTATTCCTTCGGACAAAGGATACAGGCTCTATGTAGACATGCTGATGGAGGAGAAAGAGCAGGAATTAAATGAGATGCAGGAGCAGATGCTTGATAAGGCTGACAAGATGGATCAGCTTCTGAAGCAGGCGGCAAGGGTTCTTGCAACGAATACAAATTATGCAACGATGGTTTCCACTCCGATGAACAATTCGAATAAGATTAAGTTCATTCAGTTGTCTATGGTAGATGAGGAACAGGTGATCGCAGTCATTGTACTGGGCGGCAATGTGATCAAGAATAAGATCATCAACATTGACGAACCAATCAGTAATGAGAATCTGCTGAAGTTAAACATGCTGTTGAATACAACACTCAATGGCATGGCAATCGAAGAGATCAACCTGGGGCTGATCGCCAGATTGAAAGAGCAGGCAGGAATCCACAGTCAGGTGGTCGGATATGTTCTGGATGCAGTTGCGGATGCCATTCATCTGGATGATGACATGCAGATTTATACAAGCGGTGCAACGAATATTTTTAAATATCCGGAGCTGAGTGATAACCAGAGTGCACAGGAGATCATCAGTGCATTTGAAGAAAAACAGCAGTTATCCGAGCTGGTAACCCAGACCCTGGCAAAGGAAGACAATACAGGAATCCAGGTATATATCGGTGATGAGACGCCGGTACAGACCATGCGGGACTGCAGTGTGGTAACCGCAACGTATGAACTGGGGGATGGTATGAAAGGAACGATAGGAATTATCGGACCGAAACGTATGGATTATGAACATGTTTTAAAATCTATGAAGCGTCTCCAGACAGAACTGGATCAGATGTTTCATAAGAATGATAGAAAGGTGGAATAACCCTTGGAGAATAAGCAGGAAAAAAGTCAGGAAGATATGGTAAAAGAAGCTGTGGAAGAAGCCAAAAAGTCTGCAGCTGAGACTGAATCTGCAGAAGCTGAGGCGGAAGAGACAGAAGAAACTTCCGAAGAAGCCGGAAGCGAAGAAGCCAAAGAGGATGCAGAAAAGAAAACTGGCAAAAAATTATTTGGTAAAAAGAAAGATAAAAAGGACGAGAAGATAGAAGAACTGACAGATAAGCTTACTCGTCAGATGGCAGAGTTTGATAACTTCCGCAAACGTACAGAAAAGGAAAAGTCTCAGATGTATGAAATTGGAGCGAAAGATATCATAGAAAAGATTCTTCCGGTTGTAGATAACTTCGAAAGAGGATTAGATGCGGTAAAGGAAGAAGAAAAAGAAGATCCGTTCGTTCAGGGAATGGAAAAGGTATACAAACACCTGGTTACCACACTTGAAGGAATAGAGGTGAAGCCTATTGAAGCAGTAGGTCAGCCGTTTGATCCGAATTTCCACAATGCGGTGATGCATGTGGAAGATGAAAACTTTGGTGAAAATATTGTTGCCGAAGAATTTCAGAAAGGTTACACATACCGTGATTCGGTCGTAAGACACAGCATGGTAAAAGTAGCAAACTAGAAACAAGCATATTCACAATTATCAGAATAAAGAATAATACAGGAGGAAATTTATCATGGGTAAAATTATAGGTATTGACTTAGGAACAACAAACAGTTGCGTAGCCGTAATGGAAGGTGGACAGCCGACAGTTATCGCCAACACAGAAGGCGCAAGAACAACACCATCTGTAGTTGCATTTACAAAGACTGGTGAGCGTCTTGTCGGAGAACCTGCAAAACGTCAGGCAGTAACAAACGCAGAGAGAACAATCTCTTCTATCAAGAGAGAGATGGGAACCGATTATAAGGTAACAATTGAAGATAAGAAATATTCTCCACAGGAGATTTCAGCAATGATCCTTCAGAAATTGAAAGCAGATGCAGAAGGATATCTCGGAGAGAAAGTAACAGAGGCTGTTATCACAGTACCTGCTTACTTCAACGATGCTCAGCGTCAGGCAACAAAGGATGCTGGTAAGATCGCCGGTCTTGATGTAAAACGTATCATCAACGAGCCGACAGCAGCAGCACTTGCATATGGACTTGACAACGAGAAAGAACAGAAGATCATGGTATATGACCTTGGTGGTGGTACATTCGATGTATCAGTTATCGAGATTGGTGACGGAGTTATCGAAGTATTATCTACAGCCGGTAACAACAGACTTGGTGGAGATGACTTCGACCAGAAGATCACAGATTACATGATCGCTGAATTCAAGAAACAGGAGGGTGTTGACTTATCTACAGATAAGATGGCACTTCAGAGATTAAAAGAAGCAGCTGAGAAAGCTAAGAAAGAACTTTCATCTGCAACAACAACAAATATCAACCTTCCATTTATCACAGCTACAGCTGAAGGTCCAAAACATTTTGATATGAACCTTACAAGAGCAAAATTCGATGAGCTGACACATGATCTTGTTGAAAAAACAGCAGAGCCAGTAACACGTGCGCTTTCTGATGCAGGAATCACAGCAGCAGAATTAGGTCAGGTACTTCTTGTAGGTGGTTCTACACGTATTCCGGCAGTACAGGAAGAAGTAAAACGCCTCACAGGAAAAGAGCCTAGCAAATCCTTGAACCCGGATGAAT
>OGZI01003548.1_pt1 | contig 10831 bp, 8 predicted proteins | sample 1576711 | NCBI WGS metagenome assembly OGZI01 (sample SAMEA3541482, study PRJEB24748) | human gut metagenome | biome: human gut; feature: human-associated habitat; material: faeces | place: China | collected 2012
GCTATGCAGTACCCGATTAACGAGATGTTCCAGACCCTGCAAGGTGAGGGTTACTTTACCGGCGTCCCCGCCATTTTTATTCGTTTACAGGGATGCCCGGTTGGCTGTGCCTGGTGCGATACCAAACACACCTGGGATAAGCTTGAGGATCGGGAAGTCTCCCTGTACAGCATCCTGGCCAAGACCAAAGAAAGCGACAAATGGGGGGCGGCGAGCAGTGAGGATCTGCTGGCGGTCATTTCGCGTCAGGGGTATACCGCCCGTCATGTGGTGATCACCGGCGGCGAGCCCTGCATTCATGACCTGATGCCGCTGACTGACCTGCTGGAAAAGAACGGCTTTAGCTGCCAGATTGAAACCAGTGGTACCCACGAAGTACGCTGTACGCCGAATACCTGGGTGACCGTATCGCCGAAGGTAAATATGCGTGGCGGTTATGATGTGCTGTCGCAGGCGCTGGAGCGCGCGAATGAAATCAAACATCCGGTTGGTCGCGTTCGCGATATTGAAGCGCTGGATGAACTGCTGGCGACGTTGAGCGACGACAAACCACGAATCATCGCCTTACAGCCAATCAGCCAGAAAGAAGATGCGACGCGTTTGTGTATTGATACCTGTATTGCGCGCAACTGGCGTCTGTCGATGCAAACCCATAAATATCTGAATATTGCCTGATAACTGTGCCGGGAGCGTTTCGCTTACCCGGCCAGAGTTTGTTGCTCGTCGCAGGCCGGATAAGACGCATTGCCATCCGGCAAGGCTACAATCACTCGCCGCGGTACACGCAGCCTGCTGTGCAGGTTTCTTTCACCATTACAGCACTCAGCAGAGGGACCACAGGTTTAACCTGATCCCAAATCCATTTGGCCAGCACTTCACTGGTTGGATTTTCTAAGCCAGGAATATCGTTCAAATAGTAGTGATCGAGTCTGTCGTAAGTCGGCTTAAACGCGGCTTTTAACTCAGCAAAATCCATGATCCAACCGGTATGCGGATCGACTTCACCGGTAATTTCAAGACGCACCATAAATGAGTGACCATGCAGGCGGCCACACTTATGCCCTTCCGGTACATGCGGCAGGCGGTGAGCGGCTTCGAAGGTGAAATCTTTAAACAAGGTGGTGGACATTATTTACTCTCAAGAATGCGAAAAACCGCCGTAGGGTACCGTAAAGCACAATTTTTATCATTAGTTAAAAGGGCGCTAAGCATCAGAACGTCATATTTACGCTGTTAATGTTTGATAACTATTTATATATCATATAGTTATTAAATCGTTTTTGTCGTTAATGACTATAACTAAAACAGGTTAGTCCATTTGGTTATTTGTTATTTCTATCCCTTCTTTAATTGTTACTATCCCCGCCGTTAACCTTATCTTCAGTTTGGGTTTTATTGCTGAAATCCGCTTTGCTTACTGGAACATGACAACGCATGACGACACAGGCCCCACCTTCCGCTCTGCTACCGCTAAACCCGGAGCAACTGGCACGCCTTCAGGCAGCCACGACCGATTTCACTCCCGCACAGCTTGCGTGGGTTTCTGGCTATTTTTGGGGCGTGCTGAATCAGCAGCCTGGTAGCAATGCAGCGGCGCTTGCGCCTGTCGCTGAAATGCCAGGCATTACGCTTATCTCCGCCTCGCAAACCGGTAATGCGCGTCGTGTGGCGGAAGCCCTGCGCGATGATCTGATCGCCGCGAAGCTCAACGTCACTCTGATCAACGCTGGCGACTATAAATTCAAACAAATCGCCAATGAAAAACTGCTGATCGTGGTGGCGTCGACGCAAGGGGAAGGTGAACCGGCGGAAGAAGCCGTGGCGTTGCATAAATTCCTGTTCTCGAAAAAAGCGCCAAAGCTCGATAACACCGCTTTTGCCGTGTTTGGTCTTGGCGACACCTCCTATGAGTTTTTCTGTCAGTCAGGAAAAGACTTCGATGCGAAACTGGCTGAGCTGGGCGGTGAACGTCTGCTCGACCGCGTCGATGCCGACGTCGAATACCAGGCCGCCGCCGCGCAGTGGCGTGCTCGCCTCGTTGATGTTCTGAAAGCGCGTGCGCCTGCGGCACCGTCTGTGCAAGTTGCCGCGAGCGGTGCAGTAAATGAAGTACACACCAGCCCATACACCAAAGAAGCGCCACTGAGGGCGTCGCTTGCGGTGAATCAGAAAATTACCGGCCGCGACTCTGAAAAAGACGTGCGCCATATTGAAATTGATTTAGGCGATTCCGGCCTGCGTTATCAGCCGGGCGATGCGCTGGGCGTCTGGTATCAGAATGACCCGGCTCTGGTTAAAGAACTGGTTGAACTGCTGTGGCTGAAAGGTGATGAACCGGTGACGGTTGAAGGCAAAACCTTGTCGCTCGCTGAAGCGTTGCAGTGGCATTTCGAGCTGACGGTGAATACCGGCAATATCGTGGAGAACTATGCCACCTTAACCCGCAGCGAAACATTGCTGCCGTTAGTGGGTGACAAAGCACAGTTGCAGCATTATGCCGCCACCACGCCCATCGTCGATATGGTGCGCTTTTCCCCGGCGCAATTGGATGCTCAGGCGTTAGTTGATCTTCTGCGTCCGTTGACGCCGCGTTTGTACTCCATTGCCTCTTCTCAGGCGGAAGTGGAAAGCGAAGTGCACGTCACCGTGGGCGTGGTGCGTTATGAGATAGAAGGTCGCGCCCGTGCTGGTGGTGCTTCCAGTTTCCTCGCCGACCGCGTGGAAGAAGAAGGTGAAGTTCGCGTGTTCATTGAACACAACGACAATTTCCGCCTGCCGTCAAACCCGCAGACGCCGGTGATTATGATTGGCCCGGGTACGGGAATTGCACCGTTCCGTGCCTTCATGCAGCAGCGTGCGGCTGATGGAGCCGAAGGCAAAAACTGGCTGTTTTTCGGTAACCCGCACTTTACCGAAGATTTCCTGTATCAGGTGGAATGGCAGCGTTACGTCAAAGAGGGCGTACTGAGCCGTATCGATCTCGCCTGGTCCCGCGATCAAAAAGAAAAAGTCTACGTACAAGATAAACTGCGCCAACAGGGCGCGGAACTGTGGCGCTGGATTAACGACGGTGCGCACATTTATGTCTGCGGCGACGCCAATCGCATGGCGAAAGACGTTGAGCAGGCGTTGTTGGAAGTGATTGCCGAATTCGGTGGTATGGATATCGAAGCGGCGGATGAATTTTTAAGTGAGCTGCGCATTGAGCGCCGTTATCAGCGAGATGTCTACTAATGAGCGAAAAACATCCAGGACCATTGGTGGTCGAAGGCAAACTGTCCGACGCTGAGCGTATGAAGCTGGAAAGCAACTATCTGCGCGGTACCATTGCCGAAGATTTAAACGACGGCCTGACCGGCGGGTTTAAAGGCGACAACTTCCTGCTGATCCGTTTTCACGGTATGTACCAGCAGGACGACCGCGATATCCGCGCCGAACGTGCCGAGCAAAAGCTGGAGCCGCGTCACGCGATGCTGCTGCGCTGTCGTCTGCCGGGTGGAGTGATCACCACCAAACAGTGGCAGGCGATCGACAAGTTCGCCCATGACAACACTATTTACGGCAGCATTCGTCTGACCAACCGTCAGACCTTCCAGTTTCACGGCATTCTGAAGAAGAACGTTAAGCCGGTACACCAGATGCTGCACTCCGTCGGCCTGGACGCACTGGCGACCGCCAACGATATGAACCGTAACGTGCTGTGTACCTCCAACCCGTATGAATCTGAGCTGCACGCCGAAGCCTACGAGTGGGCGAAAAAGATCTCCGAACATCTGCTGCCGCGCACCCGCGCCTATGCAGAGATCTGGCTTGATCAGGAAAAAGTTGCGACCACCGACGAGGAGCCGATCCTCGGTCAAACCTATCTGCCGCGTAAGTTTAAAACCACGGTGGTGATCCCACCGCAGAACGACATCGATCTGCACGCCAACGACATGAACTTCGTGGCGATTGCGGAAAACGGCAAGCTGGTGGGCTTTAACCTGCTGGTGGGCGGCGGTTTGTCCATTGAGCATGGCAATAAGAAAACTTACGCCCGGACGGCAAGCGAATTTGGTTATCTGCCGCTTGAGCATACACTGGCCGTGGCGGAAGCGGTGGTGACGACTCAGCGTGACTGGGGTAACCGTACCGATCGTAAAAACGCCAAAACCAAATACACGCTGGAACGCGTAGGCGTTGAGACCTTTAAAGCTGAAGTTGAGCGCCGCGCGGGGATCAAGTTTGAGCCTATCCGCCCGTACGAGTTCACCGGTCGCGGCGATCGTATCGGCTGGGTGAAAGGGATCGACAATAAATGGCATCTGACGCTGTTTATTGAAAACGGCCGTATCCTGGATTATCCGGGCCGTCCGTTGAAAACCGGTCTGCTTGAGATCGCGAAGATCCACAAAGGTGAGTTCCGTATTACCGCGAACCAGAACCTGATCATTGCCGGTGTTCCTGAGAGTGAAAAGGCGAAGATCGAGAAGATTGCGCAGAAGAGTGGCTTAATGAATGCGGTCACTCCGCAGCGTGAAAACTCGATGGCCTGCGTCTCGTTCCCGACCTGTCCGCTGGCGATGGCGGAAGCCGAGCGCTTCCTGCCAACGTTTATCGACAACATCGACACGCTGATGGCGAAGCACAGCCTGAGTGATGAAAATATTGTCATGCGTGTGACTGGCTGCCCGAACGGTTGCGGCCGCGCGATGCTGGCGGAAGTTGGTCTGGTGGGGAAAGCGCCCGGACGTTACAACCTCCATTTAGGGGGCAACCGTATTGGAACTCGCATTCCCCGGATGTTTAAAGAGAACATCACCGAGCCGGAAATTCTGGCATCGCTGGATGAACTGATTGGGCGCTGGGCGAAAGAGCGCGAAGCGGGTGAAGGCTTCGGTGACTTTACGGTGCGTGCGGGCATTATTCGCCCGGTGCTCGATCCTGCCCGGGATTTCTGGGAATAATGTGAAATTGACTTATCGGGTCTACTGAATCGGCAGACCTGATAAGCGCAGCGCCATCAGGCAAGGCAAACAGTGAGGAACTTATGTCCAAACTCGATCTCAACGCGTTGAACGAACTGCCGAAAGTTGAACGCGTTATGGCGTTGGCGCAAACCAACGACCAACTGGAAAAATTGAGCGCCGAGGATCGCGTGGCGTGGGCGCTGGAAAACCTGCCTGGCGAATATGTACTGTCATCAAGTTTTGGTATTCAGGCGGCAGTGAGCCTGCACCTGGTAAATCAGGTTCGCCCGGATATCCCGGTGATCCTCACCGATACCGGTTATCTGTTCCCGGAAACCTACCAGTTTATTGACGAGTTAACGGACAAGCTCAAGCTTAATCTGCAAGTCTACCGGGCAAAGGAAAGTGCGGCCTGGCAAGAAGCGCGCTACGGCAAACTGTGGGAGCAGGGCGTTGAAGGCATTGAAAAATACAATGACATCAACAAAGTCGAGCCGATGAACCGGGCGCTGCAGGAGCTGAACGCGCAAACCTGGTTTGCCGGTCTGCGCCGTGAGCAATCGGGCAGTCGTGCGCATTTACCGGTGCTGGCTATTCAGCGTGGTGTGTTTAAAGTTCTGCCGATCATCGACTGGGACAACCGTACGGTTTACCAGTATCTGCAAAAGCATGGTCTGAAGTACCATCCACTGTGGGATCAGGGCTATCTGTCAGTCGGCGATACCCATACCACCCGCAAATGGGAGCCGGGAATGGCGGAAGAAGAGACGCGGTTCTTTGGGCTGAAAAGAGAGTGCGGGCTGCACGAAGGCTAACTGTTAAAAGCCCGGTAACGTTTACTTATTACCGGGCTTCTTCTTCAGGATTTACCTGCTTTCGCCAGTTCTTTTACCAGCGGCAGCATAATGCGTACTACGTCGCGGCTACGGCGCTCTATCCGGCCCGGTAAGGCTTTATCGATATGCTGCTGGTTATCCAGTCGCACATCATGCCAGCTGTTGCCAGACGGGAACGAGGCGCTTTTGGCGCGCTGTTGGTAGCCATCTTTCTTGCCCAGGTTCCAGTTGGTCGCTTCAACGGAGAGCACAGCAATACCCGCGTCGTCGAAGACCTCCGCATCGTTACAACATCCTGTTCCCTTCGGATAGTCTTTGTTCAGGCCTGGATTGGTGCTGGCTACAATGCCGCGACTATGCGCGATAGCCAGTGCCCGGTCGCGCGTCAGTTTTCGCACCGCTTCCGGGGTTTTCTTACCGCTATTGAAATAGAGCTTATCGCCGACGATCAGGTTATCGAGGTTGATAACCAGCAGCGTGTTTTTCTTCTCGGCGGCGCTCATTCGCTTCAGGATGTTCTCCGCGCCCAGTTTGCCTTCTTCCTCGCCGCTGGTGGCGATAAATCGGATGCCGTACTGCGTCGGCACGTCTTTGAGTTTTTCCGCCAGTTCCAGCATCACGCCAACACCTGCGGCGTTGTCGTCGATCCCTTGCAGGGTTAATCCACCCAGATTGGCATCTGAATCGGCATCGCTTTGTGCGGCGTAGGTGTCGAGGTGCGCCATAATAATAATCTGCTGCGGCGCTTTGCCTTCATGTGCTGCAATAACGGTGCTTCCCGTTACGTTATGCCAGTTTTTACGGTTATTTTTGGCGGTATAAACATAACGGCTATTAAACGTCCGAATATCACTGCTGTAGCCCATCTGCTGAAATTGCTGACGTATATAATCAGCAGATAACATTTCAGCCGGAGATCCCGTCACGCGGCCCGGGAAAAACGTTGCGATATATCGAGCCTGGGTATTTGCGATATCGCCAGGTTTGGAGGATGTTGCCTGTGCAGGAAGGATAAAACACGCGCCGAGCGCCATGGCAGCAATAAGGTGGCGCGTTGCGGAAAACATAATGAGTCCTTAAATACCAAGCAGAAATTTTCAGCCGCTAGTATGAAACTGTGATCGAGGTAAAACAATTTCATTTGCTCCTAAATGCCCGAAATCCGGTAGCTTAAGCACTTTTTGATATTTGCTTTTCCGGATCGTTATTCCTTTGAGGAACTACTCATTCCAATTCGTAATTTCATTCGCCCTCTTGCCCTCCCTATAGTCAGGTTATCTGAGCATCGTTAGCAAAATAACGGCATTACATAGGAACGGTTATGGATCAAAAACGACTTACCCACCTGCGGCAACTGGAAGCGGAAAGCATCCATATCATTCGTGAGGTGGCCGCCGAGTTTTCTAATCCGGTGATGATGTATTCCATCGGCAAAGATTCCAGCGTAATGCTGCATCTGGCGCGTAAAGCGTTTTATCCGGGCACGCTGCCGTTCCCATTGCTGCACGTTGATACCGGCTGGAAATTCAGCGAAATGTACGAGTTTCGTGACCGTACGGCGAAAGCCTACGGCTGCGAACTGCTGGTGCATAAAAACCCGGAAGGGGTGGCGATGGGCATCAACCCGTTCGTCCACGGCAGCGCCAAGCATACCGACATTATGAAAACCGAAGGGCTGAAGCAGGCGCTCAATAAATACGGTTTTGATGCCGCGTTTGGCGGTGCTCGTCGTGACGAAGAGAAATCGCGTGCCAAGGAGCGCATTTATTCTTTCCGCGATCGTTTTCATCGCTGGGATCCTAAAAATCAGCGCCCGGAGCTGTGGCACAACTACAACGGACAAATTAACAAAGGCGAAAGTATTCGCGTCTTCCCGCTCTCCAACTGGACCGAACAGGATATCTGGCAGTACATCTGGCTGGAAAATATCGACATCGTGCCACTGTACCTGGCGGCGGAGCGTCCGGTGCTTGAACGCGACGGCATGTTGATGATGATTGATGACGACAGAATCGATCTGCAACCCGGGGAAGTGATTAAAAAACGCATGGTACGTTTCCGTACGCTCGGTTGCTGGCCACTGACAGGCGCGGTGGAGTCGAATGCGCAGACGCTGCCGGAAATTATCGAAGAGATGCTGGTCTCAACCACCAGTGAACGTCAGGGCCGCGTGATTGACCGCGACCAGGCGGGCTCCATGGAGCTGAAGAAACGTCAGGGGTATTTCTAAGGAGCCGCCATGAATACGACACTTGCACAACAAATTGCTAATGAAGGCGGCGTTGAAGCCTGGATGGTTGCCCAGCAACACAAAAGTCTGCTGCGCTTTTTAACCTGCGGTAGCGTGGATGATGGGAAAAGTACCCTGATTGGCCGCCTGCTGCACGACACGCGTCAGATTTATGAAGACCAGCTTTCATCGCTGCACAATGACAGTAAACGTCACGGCACTCAGGGCGAAAAGCTTGATCTGGCGTTATTGGTTGACGGCTTGCAGGCCGAGCGCGAGCAGGGCATCACCATCGACGTGGCTTACCGTTATTTCTCTACCGAGAAGCGTAAATTTATTATTGCGGACACTCCCGGGCATGAACAGTACACCCGTAACATGGCGACCGGTGCGTCGACCTGCGACCTGGCGATCCTATTGATCGATGCGCGTAAAGGTGTGCTGGATCAGACTCGTCGTCACAGCTTTATCTCCACGCTGCTTGGGATCAAACACCTGGTAGTGGCGATCAACAAAATGGATCTGGTGGACTTTAGCGAAGAGACATTTAACCGCATTCGCGAAGACTATCTTACTTTTGCTGAACAACTGCCGGGCAACCTGGATATCCGGTTTGTGCCGCTCTCTGCGCTGGAAGGCGATAACGTGGCTTCGCAAAGCGCCAGTATGCCGTGGTACAGCGGTCCGACGCTGCTGGAAGTGCTGGAAACCGTTGAGATCCAGCGCAGTATTGATACTCAGCCGATGCGCTTCCCGGTGCAGTATGTGAACCGACCGAATCTGGATTTCCGTGGTTATGCCGGAACGCTGGCCTCCGGTAGCGTGAAGGTCGGGCAGCGCGTCAAAGTGCTGCCGTCCGGCGTTGAGTCCAGCGTAGCGCGGATCGTGACCTTTGATGGCGATTTACAGGAAGCGCATGCAGGTGAAGCGATCACCCTGGTGCTGAAAGATGAGATCGATATCAGCCGGGGCGACCTGTTACTTGATGCCGGTGAAACGCTGCCGACAGTACAAAGCGCAGCTGTTGATGTGGTGTGGATGGCGGAACAACCGTTGTCGCCAGGGCAGAGCTACGACATAAAAGTCGCAGGCAAGAAGACCCGCGCACGCGTTGATAGCGTGCAATATCAGGTCGATATAAACAACCTGACCCAACGTGACGTTGAAGCGCTACCGCTAAACGGCATCGGTCTGGTTAATCTGACCTTTGATGAGCCGCTGGTGCTGGATACCTATCAGCAGAACCCGGTGACGGGCGGGCTGATAATTATTGACCGCCTGACCAACGTTACCGTTGGCGCGGGACTGGTGCGTGAGCCAATCGTCCAGGAGCTTGCCACAGCTTCTCAGTTCAGCGCGTTTGAGCTGGAGCTTAATGCACTGGTGCGTCGCCACTTCCCACACTGGGGTGCGCGCGATCTGCTGGGAGGAAAATAATGGCGCTGCATGACGAAAACGTCGTCTGGCATGCCCATCCTGTTACACCGCAACAGCGGGAACAACGCCACGGTCATCGTGGTGTTGTGCTGTGGTTTACCGGGCTGTCAGGTTCCGGTAAATCCACGGTAGCAGGGGCGCTGGAAGAAGCGCTGCATAAGCTAGGGGTGAGCACCTATCTGCTGGATGGCGATAACGTGCGTCACGGTCTGTGCAGCGATCTTGGGTTTAGCGATGCCGATCGTAAGGAGAATATTCGTCGGGTTGGTGAAGTGGCTAACCTGATGGTGGATGCGGGGCTTGTGGTGTTGACCGCCTTTATCTCACCGCATCGCGCTGAGCGCAAAATGGTTCGTGAGCGAGTTGGCGAAGGGCGTTTTATTGAAGTTTTTGTCGATACGCCATTAGCAACGTGTGAAGCACGCGATCCAAAAGGGCTGTATAAAAAAGCGCGGGCGGGTGAGTTACGCAATTTCACCGGAATTGATTCGGTATACGAAGCGCCTGAATCGCCAGAGATTCATCTTGATGGTGAACAATTGGTAACAAATTTGGTTCCTCAATTATTAGACCTGCTGAGGCAGGAAGATATTATCAGATCCTGAGACACCCGAGCTCACATGCCCGGTCAGTCACGGTCACAGGATTAGATATGCGTAACAGCCATAACATTACTATTACAGAGTCAGATACCTTCGCCGCCGACGACGAAACCACCTGGTCACTACCGGGGGCCGTGGTCGGTTTTATCGCGTGGTTGTTGGCGCTGGGATTCCCGTGTCTGATGTATGGCCCTAATACACTGTTTTTCTTCATTTATACCTGGCCCTTTTTCCTCGCATTGCTGCCCGTGGCGATTGTCGCGGGTATTGCCTTGCACTCGCTATTGAAGGGGAGGTTGCTGCTGAGCATTACCTGTACCCTGCTGGTGGTTGGGGCGATGTTTGGCGCACTATTTTTATGGTTATTGGGTTAGGCAAACGCCTTTTTTTAACAATCGCCGACGTTGTTCACTCTCTGGTCATAATTCAAACCGTAACCAACAATGAGATTATGTTCTCCTTACACGGGGTATACGTAACAACGGGCAAATGTGGTACATTTGCCCGCGTTGTCGCGGCATTCCCGACCGTTGATGTAAAGTTGTCTGCGGAAGTTATGGGATATTAATGCCGTTTTTCAGGGGGCAGGATGGGTAAACTAACGCTGCTGTTGCTGGCTTTATTAGTCTGGCTGCAGTATTCGCTGTGGTTCGGTAAGAACGGCATACATGACTATAGTCGCGTCAACGATGATGTTGCTGCGCAGCAAGCTACAAACGCGAAACTTAAAGCGCGTAACGATCAGCTTTTTGCCGAAATTGACGATCTCAATGGCGG
>OGZI01003549.1_pt1 | contig 10823 bp, 8 predicted proteins | sample 1576711 | NCBI WGS metagenome assembly OGZI01 (sample SAMEA3541482, study PRJEB24748) | human gut metagenome | biome: human gut; feature: human-associated habitat; material: faeces | place: China | collected 2012
GGGGCACATCATGGGCGTGGTGACCTATGACGACATCATGGACATCATGCACGAAGAGGCCAGCGCCGACATGCTGGGCATGGTGGGCGCCGACCCCGAAGAAAGCGTGGACACCCCCTGGAAGGAGAGCGTGCGCAAGCGCCTGCCCTGGCTGGTGGTGAACATGGTCAATTCGGCGCTCTCGGCATCGGTGGTCTACATGTTCGAGGGGTCCATCGCTCAGATGGCCGCCCTGGCCGTGCTCATGCCCATGGTGGCCAACCAGGCCGGGAACACCGGCCAGCAGGCTCTGGCCGTTATGATCCGGCAGCTGGCCACGGACCGCTTCGAGACCAAAAAAGCCTGGATGGCCGTGCTGCGCGAGGCCAAGATCGGCCTGGTCACGGGCCTTTTCATGGCCATGCTGGCCTTGTGCGGCGCCTGGGTCTTCACAGGAACCCCGCTGGTGGGTATGGTCATGGCTGGTGCGCTGCTGTGCGACATGATGCTGGGCGCGGTGGCCGGTGGTTCCATCCCCCTCATCTTCCGTGCCCTGGGGCGTGACCCGGCCCAGGCTTCCAGCATCTTCCTGACCACCATCACAGACGGCGCGGGCTTCTTCATCTTCCTCGGGCTGGCCACCATGTTCCTTTTCTAGGCCTGCCCGTACACAACGCAAAGGCAGGTAGCCATGCACGACGTTTGCCGCATCCTGCTGGTGGACGATCACAAATTGCTCATGGAGGGCATCCGCAGCCTGCTGGCCCCCCACAGCCATTTGCGTGTGGCCGGCATGGCCCCCGACGGCAAGGAAGCCGTGGGCCTGGCCGCCACCCTGTCTCCCGACCTGGTCATCATGGACATCTCCATGCCGGGCATGAACGGCGTGGAAGCCAGCCGCGCCATCCTCCAGATCCGGCCCGAGACGCGCATCCTCATCTATACCGGTCACGAGGACCAGCGGCATCTGCTGGAGCTCATCCAGCTGGGCATCATGGGCCACGTTTGCAAAAGCGATCCGCCGTCCGTCCTGCTCCAGGCCATCGATGCCGTGCGGCAGGGGGAGGTCTTCCTCAGCTGTGCGGACCCCGGCGGCTGCATGGCGGCCCTCATGCGCCAGAACCGCCAGCGCCTCAGCCCCGCCGAGGGCGGGCCGGACATCGGCATGCTCTCGCCGCGCGAGAAGGAGATCTTCCGCCTGCTGGCCGACGGCTACAGCGTCCGCCAGATAGGGGATGCCCTCAACATCAGCCCCAAGACCGTGGAGACCCACAAGTACAGCGTGCTGACCAAATTGCGCGCCAGCTCCATCAACGAACTGACCAAGATGGCCATCCGTCTGGGCCTGGTCTCGCTATAGCCCGGTTTTCGGGCCTGTCCTTCCAGAGCCTTCCCTGTGTGGTCCCCTTCCGGCCGTTCCGTGCGGCAGGGCTTGCAGGGGGGCGTCTCCTTCCTCTCGGGGCCTGTCGCTCCAAGCCCTCTCTTGCCGTGGCGGACTGCCTTCCCGGCAGACTTCCCGCTCTTGCTCCGATCACCTGTCATATCCGCCGGCCATGTTTGCTTGGGGTGCCCACGGCATCCCTGCCGCCGTCCTGCGGCTATCCCTGCCGTGGTACGCAGCGGGATAAAAGCCGGCATAAACAAGGCCCTGCGGGAACATGGCGTTGGCGCAGCAGGCCTTACGCCGGAGTGGAGGCGTCCCGGGCTGTGTCTTCAGGAGCTGATCCGCCCCAGAGCGAGGCCTTCAGGTACTCCAGAAAGACCCTGGCCGGTTTGGAGAAGAGCTGCTGCTTTTTCCAGGCCACGTTCAGGCCCACTTCCATGGCCGGACGCAGGGGGCGGAAGCAGAGCGGACCGTTTTCCGGCAGGCGGATGATCCTGTCCAGGCAAAGGGCATAGCCCATGCCTTCCTCGACCATGATCGAAGCACTGTAGAGCAGGTTGTAGGTAGCCACCACCTGCAGGGCATCGTGCGTTTCGCCCAGCCAGCCCGCGACTTCGTTGTTGACCATGTTCTGCCGGGAGACCAGCAGGGGCAGGCCGCGCAGGTCGGCAGGCGTGATGGACGTCCGGGCTGCCAGCGGCGCGTCCTTGCGCATCAGGACGCCCCAGCGGTCCTTGACCGGCAGACGGAAGAACTCGTAGCCCGCAAGATCCACGGGCTCGATGAAGAGGCCGAAATCCACCAGATCCCGGTCTATCTTTTCCATGACGTCTTCGGCATTGCCGCTGAAGATGTGGAAGGTCACGTGCGGGTGATCCTGCCGCATGCGGCGTGCGGCCCGGGCGAGGAGACGTATGGCGTCGGTCTCGCCGCCGCCGATATGGATGTCCCCGCTCAACAGCTCGTCCGGCGCCCTGAGTTCCGCGGTGGTCTTTTCCAGCAGGCTGAGGATCTCCTGTGCCCGTTTGCGGAAAAACGTGCCTTCCTCCGTCAGGGTGATGCTCCGTTTGCCGCGCAGGAAAAGCGTCTTGCCCAGCTCTTCTTCCAGCTCCTGCATCTGCCGGGACAGGGTGGGCTGGGTCACGTGCAGGGCCTCGGCAGCAGCGGAGATGGTCTTTGCCTGCGCGACCGCCAAGAAATAGCGGAGGGTCCTCAATTCCATACGATGCTCCTTTGCCGGGATGCAGGTGGGGCGTCTGCGGCTGGTGCCATTGCCGTCCGCCCCGGTCAGGGACGGCGGAAGACCGGCACGTTTGGCCGCATGGCCGGAGAGCGGATACAAAAAATCCCCGCCGGGCGGGGCTGGATGCGGCAGGGGCCTGACCGGAGAGGATACAGGCGCCTTTTGCCCTTGTCCATGTCCGTACCGGAAGGGGGACTTTCCGGGAAAGGGACATCCGGGAGAGGGGGCCCCGCATGGTGCGGGGCCTGTCTCTTCCCGGAACGTCCCTGTGCGGCAGCGGGACTTATTCGTCCTGGAGGGCGGCGCCCCGCTGGGGATCGAAATCGTTTTCCGTGCGGGAGATGAAGATGGCCGCGGTGGCGTCGCCCAGCACGTTGATGGTGGTACGCGCCATGTCCATGACACGGTCGATACCGGCCACCAGAGCGATGGCTTCCAGCGGGATGCCCACATGGGTGAAGATCATGGAGAGCATGATCAGGGCCGCACCGGGCACGCCCATGGTGCCCACACTGGCCAGCAGGGCGATGAGCAGCACGGAGATCTGCTGATCCAGGGGCAGGGGCATGCCGTAGATCTCGGCGGCGAAGATGGTCACGATGCCCATGTAGATGGCCGTGCCGTCCATGTTGATGGTATTGCCCAGCGGGATGGAAAAGCTGGAGACGCTGCGGGAAGCGCCCAGCTTCTGCACGCTGGTCAGGTTGGTGGACAGGGCGGCGGCGCTGGAACAGGTGGTGAAGCTGGTGAGCAGCGGGGCGCTCAGGCCGCGGAAGAAGGTGCCGGGCTTGAGACCGGCGTAGCGGATACAGGGCAGGTAGGTGATGATGACGTGGATCAGGCAGCCCAGGTACATGATGCCGATGAGCTTGATGAGCGGCAGCAGCACTTCCAGACCGTGGTTGGACACGGTGTAGGCCATGAGGGCGAAGACACCGATGGGCGCGTAGAGCATGACCATGCTGGTGACGCGGATCATGACCTCGCTCATGGCGTCGAAGAAGGCGGCGGCAGGCTTGGCCTTGTCACCGCACAGGCTGATGGCCATGCCCACCAGCACGGCAAAGAAGATGATCTGCAGGATGTTGCCCTTGGCCAGGGCGTCCACGGGGTTCAGGGGCACGATGCCCATGAGCACCTGCACCAGCGAAGGCGCGGCCACTTCCTTGGCGCTCAGGTTGGCGGTGGAAAGGTCGAGCCCCACACCGGGCTGGAAGATATTGCCCAGGACAAGGCCGATGGCCACGGCCAGGGCCGTGGTGGCGAAATAGAAGACCAGCGTCTTGGCGGCGACCCGGCCCAGACGGCCCACATCGCCCACACTGGCGGCGCCGGAGACCAGGGTGGCCAGCACCAGGGGCACGACGACCATGCGGACGAGATTGATGAACAGGTCGCCGAAAGGTTTGAAGAAGGCGGCACTGATGCCCAGCTTGGGGGCCAGCGTGCCCACCAGTATGCCCAAAACCATGCCGATGCCCATCTGCAGGGGCAGGCCCATTTTCTTGCGTGCGCTCATAGGAACCTCACTGCGTGTTGCGTAATGTCACGATACTGTTGCCGACAGTAAGCAAGATTCGTTCCGCGCGCAACGTTTTCCTTGTCTGGGGATATGGCCGGGGAAGATCCCGCGCGCACGTCACAGCGGGCAGCGCATGTCATACCAGCAGGCCTGGCCGTGCTGGCTGTCGGAACGCCCCAGCAGCCGGAAGCCCAGCGCGCTGTAGAAGGGGATCAGCCGTTCCTTGCAGGTGAGGACCACATCTTCCTTGCCCCGCTGCCGGGCCACTTCCAGAAAATGGCGCACCAGGGCGGCACCGATGCCCTGATGCTGCCGCTGCGGATCCACCACCAGCCCGAAGACGGCCTGATGCGGGGCCTCCTCACGATGCAGACCGGCATCGTGATAGAGTTCGTCCCGGCAGGTGTCGAAGTCGGTCATGCAGCCGTTGATGTGGCCCACGATGGCGCCGTCGTCTTCGGCCACGAAAAAGCAATGGGGAAAGACGGCAAAACGAGCGGCAAAGCTTTCCGGCGATGCGGCTTCGGCAGGGGGAAAGCCGCGCGCTTCCAGGGCGGCGATGGCGGGCAGGTCTTCGGGACGGGCTTGTCTGATATGCATGGGAGCTCCTGGGCGGGTCCCGCCGCAGCGGGGCCTTGTGGCTAGGGTGGGGGCCGTCGCGGCAGGGCATGACGGCACGGGAGGCCGTCCGGACTCCATCCGGTGGACGCTTTGTCAAGGCGGCATCAGGGATGCGTCCCGTCCCTGTGGGCATCGTGAGGAGAAAGAGGGAAAAGCCCCTTTGCCGCTTCCGTAACGGGGCCTCTTCGCGGCGGTGTCCGTCAGCTCCTGGGCATCACGGGCACCGCCGGAAGAGAAAGGGACCTTACCTCAAAGGATGAATGCGCTAGGCCGCCTTTTCCATGAACAGGTTCCTGCGGGCGGCTTCGTGCCGGATCTCCTTGCGGTAGCTGTCGTGCTGGCGCAGGTAGAAGGCCAGTGCGTTGGCGAAATTGTCGCCCAGCAGGCCGTCGAGGACCTGGCTGGAGATCTCGCGTTGCAGGCGCAGCAGGGAATGCAGGGCCAGGATGCCTTCCACTTCTTCCGTGGGCATGCTGCCCAGGCGACGCCAGAAGATGTCGTGCGAGCGGGGCAGATAGTACCACATGTACATCAGGTCGAGCAGATGGACGATGGCCTGCCGGGCGGCGTTGGGATCCTTTTCCAAAAGCTGCTGCCAGAACTCGCGGGGCTGATCCTGCATCAGGCGCCGGATGGTGGCCTGGGGGAAGAGCAGGGCCAGCTTCACGAGATTGTTGAAGATCTGGGTGAACTTGCTGTCATACTCCAGGGAGCGCATGCGCAGGTACATGTTGCGGTCCGCAAAACCTTCGATGACGGCGGCCACGATGTCCGAGGAGCACTTGGAGACGATGGCGGCGCAGTTCTGCAGAGCGCCCACCGGATCGGCGATGCCCAGCCAGACGAAGCAGACCAGCAGCCCCTTGCCCAGCACGATGGACAGGGGGATGGAGATGGCGCTGCGGAACAGATTGCCCACGACGGCTTCCTTGGGCAGACCGCGGAAGATGTTGTGCCCTGATATGTAGACGCTGTTGATCATGGCGATGACCGTATAGACCGCCAGCTCGTTGTTCTGGACCGTGATGCCGAGCCAGTCCTCCAGCAGCCACATGCGGACGACCACCTCCAGCAGGGGGACGGATATGCCCGTGTAGAGCAGCGAGTCCGCCATGCGGCTCCAGCTCACATAGCGGTTCCAGGGCAGGAGCATGGAGCGGCAGAAGGCCCCGCCCCCCACCATGGATTGCAGGACGTTGCGCACGGCCGTGATGGCGAACCAGAGCAGGGCGCCGATCCAGGTCAGGATCCACCAGCTGTCCACATACCAGAAGGCCCACTGCGCGGGGATGAAGCCCAGCAGCACCTTGAGCACGTTCACCAGATTGCTGTTGAAATAGTGGACGTTCCAGGGCGTGGCGGCATCGCGCATCATACTCACGGGGTCATGCTGTTCCGCATTGATGCCGCGGGAGTCCACGCCGCCCAGGGTCACCAGGTTGCCGCCGTCGGGGCTGATGGTGGTGGTCTTTTTTTCCAGCTCCCAGCCCCGGACCACGCGACAGCCCAGATGGTGCAGCAGGGGCAGGCGGCGCAGGACCTGGAGCCAGCGCGGCAGGGTCGCGGGCTCGTGATAATGGGTAAAGCCGTAGATGTCGGTATGTACGGGCAGGGTCAGGCGCTGTCCGCTCTTTTCATGGCGCAGGGCGGCCCGGGCCTGCGGGGGCAGGGTCTCGGTGAAGACCAGGCCCATGCCGTGCGTCATGTGGGAACGGCTGGTGGAATCCGTGCCGATGCGCGAGCCGAGCCACGAAAGCTCGTAAAAGCTCCGCAGCTGGGCCAGGTTGTCCTGCACCTCCAGCAGCAGTTCCCGGCGGGGGGAATCCGCGGGTTCGTCCTGCACGATCCGGCGGACCACCTGCTTGAGGCGCAGGGGGCTGCCCTCGTTGATGGCCCGCTGCAGCTCGTTGATGGCCTCGATATGCGGCAGCTGGCCCTTGGACCAGGTGCGCAGGTTGAACAGTTCCAGATGGGTGATGAGCCCCTTGCCGCGCCAGAGCAGTTCCAGCGTATCCTGCACGTTCAGTCCTTCCAGGCCCAGGATCATCTGGCAGGGATGCAAGGGGACCAGGGACTGCAAAAGGACTTCGGGATCGCGCAGCAGCACGGGGGGAAGATCCTTGTGGGGCGCCACGGGGAACAAAATGTCCGGGTTGGCCTGCGGTCCCAGCCATTCCTGGCGCAGGCTGTCAGGCATGAGGCCCTCTATGGCTTCCAGACGGGCGCGCAGGCGGGCGGCTTCCTCGTCCGTGCCCTCCCTCCGGGGATCGTTGCGGAGCTCTTCCAGGGCCTGTTCCAGGGCGGGCTGCCATTGCTGGAGGATGTATTCGGCCAGATGCAGGGACGATGGCTGGCGCTGGCCCACGAAAGCCAGGAACGCGTCCGCATCCAGCGGAGGCGGGGGCGGGACTTGCAGCTTTCGGGCCAGGGTGGCCGCATGTTTCTGGTTCCAGGCCTGGAGCAGGCGCAGGACATGCTGGCGCATCCACTGGTTCACCGTGGCGTATTCCTTGAGGATGGCCGCGATGTCCGGGCGCTGGAGCAGTTTGATGAAGGCCCGGCTGCTGTGGACGTTGAGCGGCGACCAGGTGAATTCGATGAGCTTGTCGTGGAAAGTGGCCCGGAACTCGATGCCGATGCGCACGGTGATGCCCATGATGCGGGCCGCGCGCAGCAGTTCGCTGGCCGCTTCGGGGTCCACGGTATTGTAGTAGACGACCGTGATGAAGCGCAGCCCCTTGAGCCAGGCATCCATGACCAGATGCGTGGGGCTCTTGCGGCCCTTGGTGTTGGCATCATGGACGTGATGGTCGAAGGCCTGCTGGTTCCAGGCTTCGGGCATCTCCAGCAGGTGGTAGCGGCGCAGCAGCGAGCGGATGACATGGGGCGTGCCGCGCACCGCCTGATAGAAATCGTGGGCCAGCGGCAGCTGGATATGGACGTGCGGCGCGGCGCGGACCAGGTCCTTCATGATCTGGATCAGGACGCGGGCCGTGTTCTTCTGCAGGCTGGACAGGGCGGAGTAGAGGACCTCGTCATGCAGGCGGCGCAGGGCCTGCAGGCGTTCCTGCGGGCCGCGGGCCTCCAGGCTCTCCAGCAGGATGATGACGGCGCGGGCGATGCGCATGCCGGGGTCCGTGGTCAGCTTGATGATGCCGCGCGGATGCAGGCCTTCTTCAGGCTGGGCCAGGCTCATGGACATATTGCGGGCGGCCACGAAACTGTTGACCAGCTGGATCAGCTGATGGTCCTGCAGATCGAACAGCCAGGAGGCTTGCTTGTCCGGGCCGGAAGTGGTGACGGCATTGGCCGAATGTCTGGTGGCGCACATGATAGTTCCCAACTAAATTAGTTAGCATGCAATTTTTTTAATTCAATACAAGCAGGTTCATATCCAAGGTTACATGATTTTTTGAAGTGGGATATAGCATTTTTTTTACTTTTTTTTACTTGTAATCCATCGATATACATAATTCCAAGATAAAAACTTGCTTGTGGAGTATTATATTCGTCTGATTTTTTTAGCCAAAAGAAGGCTTCAGAATAATCCTTCTCAATATAAAGATTGTGATATCCTAACATTAACATGGCAAACGCACTGTTTTGTGTCGCGGCAAATAAAAACATATTGAGTGCGTATGGAATATCTTTCTTTACACCTTTCCCCCAATATAACATATCGCCAGCAAGCACATTTGCATCAAGATGTCCCATGGCAGCAGCTTGTTCTGCAAAATAGAAAGCTTTATCGTATTCCATCCGATTGAAGTGAGTAACTGCTAAGTTATAATAATCTTGAGAATTACTGTATACTTTTGTATTTTGATTATCTATTCTTGCTATTGAAAATATAATTATTATTACTGTAATGACAGCCAAGAAAAAGAAAAAAACATCTTTTGTTGATTTATTATTAATTTTTTTATTTCTAATACTTGTAAATACTGATTGTTGTGAATAGCTCTCCTTGGATGTTTCTGCGGTATGTTGCTGTGCTGAAGTAGTTTTTCTATGAATACTTCTTATTACATTGATGGATCTTCTTTCTCCTTGTGTTGCTGCTATAGTCAGTATAGTATAGGCATCATCTATCTTATTATTATCAAAATAATATTTTCCAAGCCAATATTGTGCTGTTGCGTTATTTGAGTTTGCAAGTGCTGTTAATTTTCTGGTATCATAAATGTATGGATTTTCTGTATCTTCTAAATTTTTAAATGAATTTGATAATATATTTTCTATATAGTGTGAAATATTTTGAAATGATTCTACTGTTTTTTCTACATTATATCCTGTGATATATTCTTCATTGATATTTTTTAGCCTAAGCTTGTCTATGATATATGATTTATATTCTTTTAATGAAAATTCAAATGTGTCTGATAATTTTGAAAAAAGAGTATTTATATAAAGCGTTACAAGCTCTGTATAATTTGTGATAAAGTTATCTCGCAATAAATAATAGACAAATAATATTTTAGGATTGCCATCTTTTACTAATTTATCAATACATGCGATAAGGCCAATGGTGACATTTTTACTGTAGCTTTCTCCTGAATTTTCTCCTTCTGCTATTAAGTCTACAAATGTTTGTATTGCGTTCTGCATTGTATGCATGTACTTCTCCAAATAATAAAATATGCTATGATTATTAACAGATAGAAACAATAAAATAAATAACAAAAAACCCGCTGATTTCTCAGCGGGCTATTTTCTTGGTGGCGGAGAGGAAGAGATTCGAACTCTTGGTACGCTTTTAACGTACACACGATTTCCAATCGTGCTCCTTCGACCAACTCGGACACCTCTCCGTGTCGTGAAGACCTGCTCTTTATAGGCAGAACCTTCGGCTTTGGCAAGCAAAAAATCGCACTTTTCGCAAAAAAATTTTTTCTCTAAAAATTTAGCTGTTATTTCAGCTTGTTATCATCGCTGTTTTTCGTCTCCATCTTCCGCCGGAGATGGTCGCAGCTGCCCACTCACGGGGCGTGATGACGAAAAGGCGTCCCGGCCCTGCCCCTGGACAGGGCCACGGCAAGGACGATGACCAGCAGGATGAGCAGGGCCTGCCACATGCCCTAGTCCTTGCGGTCCCTGTCTTCTTCGCGCTTTTTTTTGCCCATCATGTAAAAAAAGCCCAGGACGGCCACACCGAAGGCCACGATGCCGGCCAGATTGAGCATGAAGATGGTATCCATACGATCTCCTGAAAGACTGTCCGGGGTGTCCCGGAGTTCGTCCGTTGCTACCGAAAGGCCCGGCAGGGGAGCGGGATGGTCCCGCCCCGCCGTTGCCGGGCCGTCAGCATCAAGAAAAGGCTTGGCTGCCGTGGCAGCCGCCTGATGGTCGTTTTAGATGCCCAGCTGGCTGAAGCCGCTGTCCACGTAGATGACTTCGCCGGTCACGCCGTGGGAAAGCTCGGAGGCCAGGAACACGGCGGCACCGCCCACATCGGCGGTGGTCACGTTGCGGCGCAGGGGAGCATGCTCTTCCACGCGGGTGAAGATGTTCTTCAGACCGGAGACGGCGGAAGCGGCCAGGGTCTTGATGGGGCCGGCGCTCAGGGCATTGACGCGCACGCCCTTTTCGCCCAGGTCGTAGGACAGGTAGCGCACGGAAGCTTCCAGAGCGGCCTTGGCCACACCCATGATGTTGTAGCCGGGGATGACCTTGGTGGAACCGTGGTAGGTCATGGTCAGCACCGAAGAACCGTCATGCAGCAGGGGCTCGAAAGCGCGGCAGACGCCGGTGAGGGAGTAGGCGGAGATGTCCAGGGCCAGATGGAAACCGGCGCGCGACGTATCCAGGAAACGGCCGCTCAGGTCTTCACGGTTGGCAAAGGCCACGGAGTGGACCAGGATGTCCACCTCGCCCCACTTTTCCTTGACCAGGTCGGCAGCGGCCTGGATCTGGGCGTCGTCGGTCACGTCACACTGGAAGGTGAACTCGCCTCCCAGTTCTTCGCTCAGGGGCTCAACACGTTTTTTGATGGCGTCGCCCACATAGTTGAAGGCAAGGCGGGCGCCCTGTTCCTTGAAGGCATTGGCGATGCCGTAAGCGATGCTCTTGTTGTT
>OGZI01003550.1_pt1 | contig 10815 bp, 7 predicted proteins | sample 1576711 | NCBI WGS metagenome assembly OGZI01 (sample SAMEA3541482, study PRJEB24748) | human gut metagenome | biome: human gut; feature: human-associated habitat; material: faeces | place: China | collected 2012
TTTCAGTGTTGTTCGCCTGAACGTTGTATTCCCACTGGCCGTAACCGGTCAGCTGATCGTTGATCTGAGTTTCGCCTTTCAGGCCGATACGGGCATAGGTGGTATCGTCGCTGCTGGTGTCGCCATTGGTGGTCCAGACGTGCTCGCCGACCATTTTTCCATAGAAGTCCAGTTTGTTGCCGTTTTTGTTATAGATTTCTGCAGCGTTGGCTGCACCGGCTACCAGCAGGGCAGGGATCACCACTGCCAGAATATTGCGCTTCATCATTATTTATTACCCTCATTAATATTTTTTATATGAACACGTGCCACTGCCGTCAATAAGTTCTGTCAATAAAAACTTACAGAACCATTGATGAGAGTTTGGTGTCTGAAGGCATCTTTCCATCCGCGACAACGTTTCGCTAGCCGGAAAATGCTACGAATATCTCATATGAGTAACAAAACGAAAAATCATGTAACTAAATGTGTATTTTTGGGAACTTTGTGAACTTAATCAAAATTCCGTTCCACCTGATGAGGTAAAACGTCATTGCTTATCTATCTATATGAATTATTTATGATTAATTTGGATAAGCGGCAATTCGTTCATTTTATGTGTTGAATTCGTCTTCTTTTTATTCAGCCTCTGTCTTGGCAAGACGTGCGGCGCATGGTTAAAAAATGAGCAAATTTATCAGGGGTTTTGCTCTGATATGAACATAAAGTGCGATCTGCATCACCGGTGTGCACCGAAACAGTGCGTAACATAAATGTGATTTCCAGGCCTTGATGTTTAAGTTTGTTGAATTTTGCTAACAGTAATTGACATAAAAAAAGGCCAGCTTGCGCTGGCCTTTCAGGTTTATGTCAGAAAAATTTAGAATGTCGCGTTGCGCGGGGTACGCGGGAACGGAATGACATCGCGGACGTTCTGCACGCCGGTGACGTAAGCGATCAGACGTTCGAAGCCCAGACCGAAGCCGGAGTGCGGTACGGTGCCGTAGCGGCGCAGGTCGCGATACCACCAGTAGTCTTCTTTGTTGAGCCCCATCTCTGCCATACGCGCGTCCAGCACGTCGAGACGCTCCTCACGCTGGGAACCACCGATGATCTCGCCGATGCCCGGCGCCAGCACGTCCATTGCCGCGACGGTTTTACCGTCTTCGTTAAGGCGCATGTAGAAGGCCTTAATGTCTTTCGGATATTTTTTCACCACGACCGGCGCTTTGAAGTGTTCTTCAGCCAGATAACGCTCGTGCTCGGAGGAGAGATCCACGCCCCAGTAAACCGGGTTCTCAAACTGCTTGCCGCAGTTTTCCAGGATAGTGACGGCATCGGTGTAATCCACCTGAGCAAAATCAGCGGAGACGAAACGCTGCAGACGGTCGATAGCGTCTTTGTCTACGCGCTCGGCGAAGAACTGCATGTCATCCGCACGCTCTTCCAGTACCGCCTTGAAGACGTACTTGAGCATCGCTTCTGCCAGACCTGCAACATCATTCAGGTTGGCGAAGGCGACTTCCGGCTCCAGCATCCAGAACTCCGCCAGGTGACGGCTGGTGTTGGAGTTTTCGGCACGGAAGGTCGGGCCGAAGGTGTAAATTTTCGACAGCGCACAGGCATAGGTCTCGCCGTTCAGCTGGCCGGATACGGTCAGGAACGATTCCTTACCGAAGAAGTCTTTATCGAAGTCGACTTTGCCCTGATCGTTACGCGGCAGGTTTTCCAGATCCAGCGTCGACACGCGGAACATTTCGCCGGCGCCTTCGGTATCGGAGGCGGTGATCAGCGGGGTGGAAACCCAGAAGAAGCCCTGTTCGTTGAAGAAGCGGTGCAGCGCCTGCGCCAGGGTGTGACGCACGCGGGCTACCGCGCCAATCAGGTTGGTGCGCGGACGCAGGTGCGCTACTTCACGCAGATACTCGATGCTGTGGCGCTTGGCCGCCATCGGGTAGGTGTCCGGGTCTTCCACCCAGCCAGTGACTTCCACGCTGGTCGCCTGGATCTCAAAGCTTTGACCCTGGCCCTGGGAAGCCACGACTTTACCGGTGACAATCACCGAGCAACCGGTGGTCAGACGCAGCACTTCCTGATTGTAATTGGGCAGAGAATTATTAATAACGGCCTGTACAGGATCAAAGCAGGAACCGTCATAGACGGCGAGGAATGAAAAGCCAGCTTTAGAATCTCGGCGGGTACGCACCCATCCGCGGACCGTGACTTCGCTGTCAACGGCAACGCGGCCCTGGAGTACGTCGGCTACAGGCACAACGCTCATAATAATCTCTCTATGTAGTCCAATAAAAAAGTCTCTTCCCCCTACAGCGGGGGGATATCTATGTTACCTGTCATCTTCCATCAGACAAGTAGATTTCGCACAGGGAAGGGTGGATTTCGGAAATAAATACACCTCCGGGGCGTTCTTTGGCTCCCCATTTCGACTTTTACACGACTTACTCGATAATGACCGTCATTTCCTGCTTCGCATTTTGCATCGACACGATGGTCCGGAAAGACTTGATATTTCCCGAGGCAAAAAAGAGTTCACGGGTTAGCGCTTCGTATTCCGCCATATCACGGACGTTGATCACGAGCAGGAAATCGAAGTCGCCAGTGACATAGTAGACCTGCTGCACTTGCGGACAGGTTACGAAACGCTGTTTATCCTCCTCAAGCAGATCGAGACGTTCATTCTCAATGGTCACCTGCACCATAATGGTGATTGGTCTTCCCACTTTACTGGCGTCCACTAAGCTAACACTGCCTTTAATCACTCCTGCATCCTCCAGTGCAGCGATACGCCGATTGACTGCCGAAGGAGACAGGCTGATCCGATCGGCGATCTCCCGTTGCGACAAGCGATTATTACGCTGCAAGAGCGTAAGAATTTTTTTATCCCATGCGTCAAGTTTCATCATATATCTCGTCCTGCAAGCCTGTGATCAACCTCACTAATGCAACGTTGTTGCGTGAGAATGATAAAACAGAGTGAAAATTGCGGCGCGATGGGCAACTTTGCGCCAATTAACCGCCGGGCGCAGTGTACCATCACAGGCAGTGGGAAAGCGGTATATCGCGACAAAAAGCCTCTCACATTCTGACTTAACCAATTTAAAGCGACCGTCCTGTCCCAGGCCGCACGGATCCGTGCACCCGTCGTTTAGGCGGAATGGTCGCAAATAACGTTATCGTCGCAGGACGATATGAAAATAGAGGTGCCTGAATAGTGGACACAATTAAATATCAACTTAACGCCCGGCGGCAGCCCTATGGCCAGGGAGCAGACTTGAGTCTGCTGAATGAAAGCGTGGGGAACGAAGTGCTGGCATTCCATCAAAAATTTCCTGATTACCGGGTCACGCCGCTGCGTAAGCTGGAATTTTTAAGCCAGCGGCTGGGGCTGGGATCGATCCATATAAAAGATGAAGCGCAGCGATTCGGTTTGAATGCGTTTAAAGGATTAGGCGGATCTTATGCGATGGGGAAATATCTCGCCGCTCTGCTTGAGCGAGATATTAATACGTTGAGCTTTGCCGAGCTTAATTCACCAGTGATTAAGGCGCGTATCAAGGACATCGTATTTGTGACTGCTACCGACGGTAACCACGGACGTGGCGTGGCGTGGGCGGCTGAGCAGCTTGGGCTGCGTGCGGTGGTGTATATGCCAAAGGGCTCGTCGCCGGTACGCGCGCAGAATATTCGCCGGCATGGCGCCGAATGCACGATTACTGAACTGAACTACGACGACACAGTTCGGCTGGCGGCCAAAACCGCGCGCGAGCAGGGATGGGTTCTACTCCAGGATACCGCCTGGCAGGGCTACGAGCAGATCCCCACATGGATCATGCAAGGCTATATGACCCTCGCTGTTGAAATCTGGCAGCAGCTGGCAGAAAGCGGAGCGCCGATGCCGACGCATCTGTTTTTACAAGCCGGGGTCGGGTCGTTTGCCGGTAGCATCATGGGATATTTCATCGAAAAGATGCAGCAGCAGGCTCCCACCATCATCATCGTTGAGCCGCACAAGGCGAACTGCCTGTATCGCTCGGCAACCATTAATGACGGACTGCCGCACAGCGTCGGCGGGGATATGTCAACTCTGATGGCCGGGCTTGCCTGTGGTGAACCTAACATCACCAGCTGGCCAATGCTCCGCGACCATGCCACCTGTTTTATTTCCGCCGACGATTGTCTGGCCGCCAATGGCATGCGCCTGTTGGCCGCTCCGCGACCAGGTACTGACGAACCTTTTGTCTCCGGGGAATCCGGCGCTATTGGCACAGGAGTGCTTTATGCGCTGATGACTCAACCGGCGTATCGCGAGCTTGCCGAATCGCTGCGCCTGAATGCCGATGCACAGGTTCTGTTAATCAGCACGGAAGGAGATACATCACCCGATGTCTATGAAGACATCGTCTGGTTTGGCCGTAATGGTTGAGCGCTATCGACAATAACAAGGGGGCCATCTTACCTACCCTACAAGCCCTCGGTATGACAAGCGTTCTGACTCATAACGAAAACATACGCGCTTTCGCGTCATGCATAGAGAGAACCTGACCGATGAATACTGAAAATATAATTATCAATAAAGGATATTCCGATCCCGCAAAGTGGCATAGCGAAGATACCGTTTGGGTCCTTGGCCTGTTCGGTACCGCCATTGGCGCCGGGGTGCTGTTTCTGCCGATTAATGCCGGAATTGGCGGCTTCTGGCCGCTGCTGATTGTTTTTGTCCTCGCTTTTCCTATTACTTATCTGGCTCACCGCGGTCTGGCGAGATTCATTTACTCTTCCAATACGCCGGAAAGCAGTATTACCGATGTTATTGGCGAGCATTTTGGCGCGCTGGCGGGAAAAGTATTTACCGTCATCTATTTCTTCGCCGTCTATACCATTCTGATTATGTATGCGGTGGCTATCACCAACACCGCGCAGAGCTTTATCACCCACCAGTTGGCAATGGCCGAGCCTCCCCGGTCGCTGGTGGCCATCGTTCTGATCCTCGGGCTGATGTTTATCGTCCGTTTCGGACAGCGTTTGATAATGCGGGTGATGAGCACCCTGGTTTATCCCTTCATCATCTCGCTTATTTTTATGGCACTTTTTCTGATTCCGCACTGGAACGGCGCAATTTTGCAAACCGTAAGCTTCAGCGCCACGGGCGATGGGCAGGGGATCATGTTATCCCTGTGGATGACCTTCCCGGTACTGGTGATGTCGTTTAACCACTATCCCATCATTTCGCCGATGGTGGTGCGCCAGAAGCAGCGTTACGGTCTGGCGCTCGCTGAGGGTAAATGTGCGCAGATCCAGCGCTACGGTATCCTGCTCATGACGGTGGTGGTGCTGTTTTTTGTTCTCAGCTGCGTGTTAAGCCTGTCGCCGCAGCAACTGGCGGAAGCCAAAGCCCAGAATCTGTCGATTTTGTCCTATCTGGCCAATCAGTACGATACACCGATTATTGCCTGGCTATCGCCGATTATCGCCTTTGTCGCTATTACTAAATCATTTCTTGGCCACTACATCGGCGCCTATGAATCGCTGCGCGACCTGATTCTGGAGGCCGCCGCCGCACGCGGGAAAAAACCTGGTATTCGCCTCGTCGACGCGGTCATCCTGGTGTTTATGGTGCTTACCTGCTGGTTCGCCGCGTACAAGAACCCCAGTATCCTCGGTATTATCGAATGCATCAGCGGTCCCACCGGGGCGGCAATTCTGCTGCTGTTGCCTATGTACGCCATTCATAAATTACCGGTGCTTGCCCCCTGGCGCGGTAAAGCGAGCAACGTTTTCGTCACCCTGATCGGTCTTATCACCGTATCTGCCATTTTTTACGGCATGTTCCAATAACCACCATTATTAGCGAGATGTTATATGAGTCATTATCTGCAGATTAACGGCCAACGGCTTATCGATTCCCTGTATGCACTTGGCGAACATGGTGCGCTGCCAGGCGGCGGTGTATGCCGCCTGGCAGCGACTGCCGAAGATAAAGCCGGCAGGGACTTTGTTGTAGCCCGCATGAAGGCGCTGGGCCTGAGCGTGTCAATTGATGCTATCGGCAATGTCACCGGCGTTTATCACGGCGAGGAGACGTTGCCGATGGTGATGATGGGGTCACATATCGATACCGTCGCCACCGGTGGGTTATACGATGGCAACTACGGCGTTATGGCCGGCCTTGAGGTGATTGCCACCCTCCAGGATGCCGGGATCCGCACCCGACGACCGTTGGCGGTAACCTTCTTTACTAACGAGGAGGGGGTGCGATTTCAGCCCGATATGATGGGCAGCGTGGTCTTTGCCGGCGAGTATCCGTTGGCGCAGGCGCTCGCGGCAAAAGATCTCGACGGTATCACGCTCGATGAAGCGCTGCGTAACATTGGTTATAAAGGCGAACGTCAGCCGGGAGATATGGCGGTAGATAGCTACGTTGAGCTGCATATCGAACAGGGACCAATTCTTGATAAAGAGCAGATTGATATTGGCGTGGTTACCGGCGTACAGGGTATTTCGTGGCAGGAATTTACCCTGAGAGGCGTATCGAATCATGCGGGTACTACCCCAATGTCCATGAGACGTGATGCCGGGCTGGCGGCTGCGAAAATCGCTGTTTTTGCCCGTGAGCTGGCGCTAAGCCTTGGTGGTAATCAGGTAGCTACCGTTGGACATTTCAGCGTGAAGCCTAATCTAATCAACGTCATTCCCAACCATGTCGTCATGTCAGTGGATCTCCGCAATACCGATAATGCGATCTTATGTCTGGCGGAGCAGCAATTAGCTGAATTTGTCGCGAAAACGTCGCAGGAAGAGGGCGTGGAGATAACCAGCCGCTCACTGGTGCGCTTTAATCCGGTCATTTTTGCCGATGAGATCGTCAATGCGGTGGAAGCCGAGGCGGAGCGTCAGGCGCTCAGTTACCGACGTTTGCCAAGCGGCGCCGGACACGATGCACAATTTATGGCGTCGGTATGTCCCGCCGGGATGATTTTTGTCCCCTGCGTCGATGGCATTAGCCATAACGTCAAAGAACATAGCGCAGCCAAAGATCTGATTGCTGGCGCCAATGTGCTGCTGCAGGTGGTTTTACAGCGCGCCCAGCGTATGGACTAATGTTTACAGGAGCAGAGAATGAATCAGCAACAGCTAAAGCAGCAGCTTATCGCCTGGCGTCACTATTTGCATGCCCATCCGGAAAGCGCCTTCGAGGAGCAGAATACTTCACGGTTTATTGCCGAAAAGCTCGAAGCTATGGGCATTGAGGTGCACCGCGATATTGGCAAAACCGGGGTGGTGGGGAGATTGAAATGCGGCGACGGGAAGGGCGTTATCGCTATTCGTGCCGATATCGATGCCATTCAATTGACCGAACAGGGAGACTGGTCTTACCGCTCCATGACCGCCGAGCGGATGCACGGCTGCGGACATGATGGTCATACCTGCATTGCGCTGGGCGCGGCGCAGTTGCTATTGCAGCGGCAGAATTTTAACGGCACGGTCTGCTTTGTTTTTCAGCCTGCTGAGGAACCTGGCTATGGCGCCAGAGCGATGATGGACGATGGCGTTATTGAACGCTTTGGCATAGAGGAAATCTACGGTCTGCATAATATGCCGGGTATGAAAGCCGGGACTATCGCCACGCGAGTCGGTGGCATTATGGCCAGTGAAGATAACTTTATTATTCGTATTAAAGGGCAGGGAGCGCATGCGGCGCGGCCGCATATGGCGAAAGATCCGCTGGTCATTGCGGCGGAAATCATCCTGGCTTTGCAGACAATTGTTTCGCGAAATGTTGATCCGAACGTGCCAGCGGTCATTTCCTGTACTGAACTGCACACCGATGGCATCCGCAATGCGATTCCGACGCACGTCGAAATCAAAGGGGATACGCGCAGCTTTGCACCGGAGGTACAGATGCTGCTCGAAGAACGAATGCGTACCATTAGCGAAGCGATTTGCGCGATGCACGGTGCGACGTGCCAGTTCAGCTATACCCATGAATTTGCGCCAACGGTGAACTGGCAGCAATGCGTTGATGTAGCGGTCACCGCTGCGATTAACGTGGTAGGGGCTGAGAAGGTGGACGGCAACGTCGCACAGATGATGATTTCGGAGGATTTTGGCGCTTTTCTGCAAAAAATCCCCGGCTGTTTCATCTTTTTAGGCAACGGCGATAGTTCAGATGCTCAGGGCAATACACCGTTGCATAATGCCTGCTACGACTTTAATGATGAGATATTGCTAACTGGCGCGGAGTATTTTGCCGAGGTCGTCAGAACCCGTCTGCCGCAGGAGTGATATTGATTGGCCCGATAGCAGAATGCCGTCGGGCCATGTTTTTTAGCTTGCCTTTTTAATCGGCGGCAGGTCGAACGCCTCGCGCAGGGCGCGGACGAAGGCCTTATCGTGGCAGATGGTTTTCCCCGGGCTGTCGGAGAGTTTCGCCACCGGTTTGCCGTTACATTCCACCAGCTTAATCACGATATTGAGCGGTTTAACCTGCGGCAGATCGCAGGTTAAACGGGTGCCGATCCCAAAGCTGAGCTTCACCCGCGAGGCGAAGTGGCGATACAGATCGACGGCTTTGGCCAGGTCGAGATTATCGGAGAAGACCAGCACTTTGCTCAGCGGATCGATACCCAGCTTCTGATAATGGGCGATAGCTTTTTCTCCCCATTCCACCGGGTCGCCGGAATCGTGGCGCAACCCCTGATAGCGGGTGGCGAATTCCGGACCGAAATCGCGCAGGAACGCATCCATAGTGATGCAGTCGGTCAGCGCGATCCCCAGCTGGTCGGGATACTCTTCCAGCCAGGCGGCAAGGGCCGCCCGCTGGCTGCTGGCAAGGCTGGGGCTGATCTGCTGGTGGGCCTGGAACCACTCATGGGCCTGGGTACCCATCGGGGTTAAATTCAGACGGCGCGCCAGATCGTAATTGCTGGTGCCGACAAACCATGGTTCCTGCTGCAGACGCCGCACAATACCTTCCTGCACCTCGCGTGAGAAACGACGGCGGGTGCCGAAGTCCATCAGACGGAAGGCGCTCATGTCGAGGTCAGCGGTCATGGTGGCGAAGTCGCCTAGCTTATGTTCCAGCGTGTTCAGCGCCTGATCGACGCCCATCTCTGGTGAACGATAGCGATGGACCAGCTCGCTTATCACCGCCAGCAGCGGGACTTCCCACATGATGGCTTCCCGCCATGGGCCGGTAAGGCGAATGTTCAGCTTACCATTGTCATTGCTGACCGTGACCTGGCTCGGGTCATAGCGAAAATCGCGCAGCCAGTTGAGGTAATCCTGGCGAAAAAAGGGAAGGGTGGACAGCCAGCGATATTCATCATCCCGCAGCCTCAGGTCGCGCATGGACTCCACCTGCTCGCGGATCGCGTCGGCATAGATGCCGAGCAGGTCGTCTCCGCGGCAGCGAAACTCCGCCGCCACATGCACATCGCCGTAGCGGTGGAAGACAGCCTGCTGCATGTGCAGCTTGTAGGCATCCGTATCAAGCAGCGAGTGCAGTACAGGAGAAGTGAATTGTGTCATGGTGCGCAGTAGCATCCTCTCACTGGAGCGTTCCATCCAAACCAACGCGAAAAAGGAGGCGGAGTATACCTTTATTACCCGGCTCTGTCCCGCGATGGCGAGCGATGGCGACGCTGACGGTCATTTGCGAGGCCTAGTTTAATATATTGAACATGGATCACACCACAAGCTTTGCGTCGGGTCGAGGGCATTTCGTGCCGCGCGTGTTAACAAAATGTAGCGGTTTTCGTGTTTCACATTGAAAAGATGAAGATTCTGCATAGCGCGATTGACACAACGGGAATAGACTGGGACGACACTTTACCGAAGATGCTAAAGGTTTTTTATGACACAACAGCCCCAAGCCAAATACCGCCACGACTATCGTGCGCCGGAGTATCTGATTAGCGATATCGATTTGACCTTTGACCTGGATGCCGCAAAAACCGTTGTTACGGCCGAGAGCAAGGTCTCCCGCCACGCGGCTGCGTCTGATGTGCCATTGCGCCTGGACGGCGAAGATCTGACCCTGATCGCGCTGCAAGTGAACGGCCAGCCGTGGAGTGACTATAAAGAAGAAAACAATCAGCTGGTGATCGGCGGCCTGCCGGAGCATTTCACCCTGACCATCGTCAATGAGATCAGCCCGGCGGCGAACACCGCGCTGGAAGGCTTGTATCAGTCAGGCGAAGCGCTGTGTACTCAGTGCGAAGCGGAAGGTTTCCGCCATATTACCTGGTACCTGGACCGCCCGGACGTGCTGGCGCGGTTTACCACCAAAATCATCGCCGACAAAGCGAAATACCCGTTCCTGCTCTCCAACGGCAACCGCATGGCGCAGGGAGAGCTGGAGAATGGCCGTCACTGGGTACAGTGGCAGGATCCGTTCCCGAAACCGTGCTACCTGTTTGCGCTGGTGGCCGGTGATTTTGACGTCCTGCGCGATTCATTCCGCACCCGCTCTGGCCGCGAAGTGGCGCTGGAGCTGTACGTCGATCGCGGCAACCTCGATCGCGCGCCCTGGGCGATGACCTCGCTGAAAAACTCTATGAAGTGGGATGAGGAGCGCTTTGGCCTCGAGTACGACCTCGATATCTATATGATTGTCGCCGTCGACTTCTTTAATATGGGTGCCATGGAGAACAAAGGACTCAACGTCTTTAACTCCAAATATGTTCTGGCCCGTACCGATACCGCCACCGATAAAGACTACCTCGATATTGAGCGCGTGATTGGTCATGAATATTTCCATAACTGGACCGGCAACCGCGTCACCTGTCGTGACTGGTTCCAGCTCAGCCTGAAAGAGGG
>OGZI01003552.1_pt1 | contig 10811 bp, 9 predicted proteins | sample 1576711 | NCBI WGS metagenome assembly OGZI01 (sample SAMEA3541482, study PRJEB24748) | human gut metagenome | biome: human gut; feature: human-associated habitat; material: faeces | place: China | collected 2012
CTTTTTAAAAGAGGATATATTGTTCCTTCATTTACGTTTACCACCTTAGAGACCTCAGCCACCAACTCATATCCGTACATATCTTTGTTGTTTACAGCCACAAGCACTATAAGTTCCAGTACGCCTTTTTTAAATTGTACATTCATAGCCTATCTCCTTTCTAATATTATATTATATCTAGTACCTTGCATTGTCAAGTACTGTTATAAAATTAATACTGTTCTTAAAAAATTTGTAAGAAACAAAAATCCTCCTTTTTAATCGAACGAATTTAATCGTTACTGAACCCATAACCGCAATCCCTTTATATAAAAAAAGACAGACCCTGTGAACCGAAGCATTTTGTACTGTACGCACCAAACGGTTCGTTCACATATCTGTCTCTTTTATTATGCGGCTTTTTCAGTCCGCTATAAACAATGAATAGTATCCCTGTTTATCCCCTATTTCATTTTTATTTTTATAAATCTTTTCATTATCCATACCGCAGTTTTCAACACCGCAAAGCTTACAGTCAAGCGCTTTTATCCTTTCCAGGTTTTTGCCCGCTTTCATAAGCGCCTTTACGCCGTCCAATTGCATATACTCTTCAAAATCGTATGAAGCCGGTATTATATGCAGTTTCTGTTCTCCGCTCACAAGCGGTCTGTCAAGTCTTGCCGCCGCCGCGCAAAACGACGGCACGCCGCTTATAAGTTCCGTATCGTATCCCATTTCCTTTATCGGCTGATATATATATTGGCACGATGAATATATGCATACGTCTCCTAAAGTAAGAAAGGCGATATTTTTTCCGCTGTCCAACATTTCCGCAACTGCATTAACTCCGTCATCATGCGCTTTTTTCAGCTGCTCCCTGTCCTTTGTCATAGGCATGTGTATCATCAAAAATTCTTTTTCGTCCATCTCCGGCACAGACTGAACAGCTATTTTATAGGATACGCATTTTTCTTTATCCCTGTGGGGCAGAGCTATAACGTCCGCCTCTCTTATTATTCTTACAGCCTTGAGTGTCCTAAGCTCGGGATCACCCGGGCCTACGCTCACTCCATATAATTTTCCTTTTCCCATATTACTCTCCCTGCAACGCCAGGATGTCGGAAGCGCCTATCTCATTTTCCAGCAGTCCCTGCTCGTCAAGCCAATCTATAGTATCTGTCCAACTCTGCTCATTTACAGTAAGGAATGCCTGTTCATCACTTTCCATAAGAGGCAAAAGTATTTCCATACTTGCCTTTTCTATTTCAGGGTTAAGTGGATAGTTACCCTCGTCCTGGTATTTAAGCAATGTATCAAGAGCCGCCTGCGGATCTTTTTTCATGTCCTCAAAGCCTTTCTTTGATGCTCTTATAAATGCTTCCAGCTTATCGCTTTCTTCTTCTATCTGTTTTTCTCCCGTTACAAGTACAAGTTCTTCATAATCGGGGATTCCCTCGTCGGTTATATCAAAGTAAGTTACGTCATAGCCTTCCTGTATAAGCGTAGGATATTCATGGTTTATGTATGCGCCGATGACAGCGTCAACATTTCCCGTTATCAAAGCCGTATTCAAATCGAATCCTACGTCCTGCATAGTAACATCCTCGTACTTAAGGCCGTTGTGCTCCATCATTGCTTTAATAAATACTTCATTACCAGGAGTTCCGGGATAACCTACTATTTTTCCTTTTAAGTCTTTCGCTCCCTTTATTCCTCTTTCTCCCATAGACATAACTATATTTAACGGATGCTGTACCACTGTTCCTATTACTTTTATAGGTATGTTTTGATTAGCAGCTGTAGAAACAGTATTTGTCTGGTAATAAAGCCCTGCATCAGCTTGTCCTGCCGCTGTCAACGAAATTGCGTCATTTGTGTTTGACGGGAACTGCACATTGACATTAAGTCCCTCATCCTCGTAATATCCCTTTTCCATTGCTACATAAATAAATGAATGAACCGCGTTTGGGTACCAGTCAAGAACAATATCGAAGTCTTGAAGTTCTCCGGCTGTATTTTCATTTTCCGCAGTCTGTCCCGATGAGCATGCTGCCACCGAAAACATCATAATTCCCGATAATATTAATGCTAAAAATTTCTTCATCTTTATAATCCTCCCAATTTACATAATAGCAAGCATAGTTGTGAAAAGTTCTGTCATTTCTCTTATTGAAGGTATATATACCTTTTCTTTTGTTGTATGTATACCGTAGTTGAGCGGTCCGAGTGCATCAATTGCAGGAATTCCTAAATAGCAGAACCAGTTTGCATCCGTTGCCGTCGGCTTGGATGCTTCTTCTATATGCATCCCAAGAAGCTCTCCCGCTTTTTTTGCTATAGCGCACATTTCACTTCCTTTTTTCGTTCTCTCCAATGCAGGGAAAAGTGTTCTGTAATCAACAGTAGTTTTGCATACAGGGTCTTCATTGTTTTCAGCAAGTGAACGGATATTAGCCTCTGCCTCGGCAAATGACTCGTTTGTTGGAAGTCCTGCAACACAAAACTCCATGTGAGCATCTCCCGCAACAACTCCGTTAGGCCTTCCTCCCGATATAGGGGCAACGTTGTAATATATCTCTCTGTCATAATCATTAAAGTTGTAATACTTTAGTATTTTATGTGCAAGCTCCTTAACAGCACTGTGCCCGTCAAGATACGCTCCGCCGGCATGAGCTTCTACTCCTTTAATATCAAGCGATCCCAATATAACTCCTCGTCTTTCCGTTACGATTCCGTATCCATCTCCTATTTTAGCAGCGCCTTCAAACACAAAAGCACATTCCGCACCCTTGGCTTCATTTTCAAAAACCACACTGCTTGTTACCGAACCGATTTCTTCATCACAGCTGTATATCATTACTATTTCCTTATTCGGTAAAAGTCCCAGCTTAGAAGCTGTCTTTACGGCATAGGCAGAAACAACAAATCCTCCCTTGCAGTCTCCGACTCCCAGACCATGCAGCCAGTTTTCATCGTCTATATACGGCGGATTCTTCTCTGCAAATCCTGCGGGAAAGACCGTATCCATATGGCAGTTTATAACTATTTTACCTTCAGGGTTTTCAGGAACTATTCTTGCCACTATATGGCTTCCCGTCCCCTCAAAATATACTTCTTTTATTTCTATGCCGTCTATTGATGACAATACTTCTTTGGCAATATCCACAACTTTACGGTTACCGTCCTCATTCTTAGATTCGCAGTCAATAGATGCAAATCTTTTAAGCAATTCTACCTGGCTTTCAAGACATTCTCCGGCCATTTCCTTTATTTTCGCCGTTTCCATGGTTTTATCCCTCCTAATTTTAAAAAAATAAGACGCCTATCCCTTGGATATGCGTCTGTCAGTTTTCACTCTTTTTTCCTACGTTGGCATTACCCAAATCAGGTTACGGAAGACTTTTCTTCCAAGGGTTAAGCATTTTGCTCTCTCAGCCGAATTTTATTTCAGCACCCCATAAAATATTAAATTTAACTTCAATATATACTTTCACATAAGTTTTGTCAATGTTTTTCATCTATTTCAGATATAAAACGATTGTGCCATAAAATCAATACTCGTCAAAAACAGCTTTTATTTCCTTTAAATCCTTTGTTGTATTCAGTGCAAGCATAAGCAATACTCTGGCTTTCTGCGCTGATAAAGTATTTGCCGGGATACATATATCATTCGGATCAAAAATTTTGCTGTCAAATACGATACCCTGATTTACTCTTGAGGATCGTACAAAAAAAGTTCCTTTTTCACGATACAGATTGTATATTGTTTCCTGCCACTGACGGCTGTAGTTTCCGCTGCCGGAGCCTGCAATTACAATTCCCTCATGTTGTTTTGCCATCTGCTCCAAAATCGAAGAGTCAGCCCCCGCATAATAGTAAACTATTCCTACTTTCGGAAGAGCTGTCAGCTGTTTTAAAGAAAAAGAGGATTTATATGTATGCCTCTTAAAGCTTGTGGCATACATATACGGCACTTCATCCCTCATATATCCCAGGCATCCCAGTTCCCTTTGCCCGAATGCGTCCACCTTAAAGTTATGCACCTTCTGTATTTCCCTTGCCGCATAAATCGTACTAGAAAATACCGCCATAACGCCATGTCCGCGCGCTTCCTCTCTGGCAGCCAGGCTGACCGCCTGGAACAGATTCATAGGTCCGTCCGCACTGGTCGCCGTGGCAGGACGCATTGCCCCTGTTATCACAACAGGTTTAATGGTATTTACCGTCAGATTGAGAAAATACGCCGTTTCGTCAAGCGTATCCGTTCCGTGCGTTACAACAACGCCGTCAACATTGTCCCTCGACACAATTTCGTTTAAAGTATTTGCCAGAGTTATCCACTTTTCTTCGTTTATTTCATTGCTGTCTTCATTAAACAGCTGTACCTCGCTCAATTCGGCTATTTCATTTATCATCGGTATCGATTCTATTACTTCGTCAATGCTGATTTTTCCCGCCTCATATACGGCAGATTTTCCTAAATTTCCCGTTCCGGCGATAGTTCCGCCCGTTGCGACTATAACAATATGCTTCATAAAAATCCTCTTTTTCATTTGCGATTATCAAATTTAATTTTCCGCTTTTTAAATCAACCTATTCCGCCGAATAATATTCCAAGCACATATACTACAAGAGTAATTCCGACGAATACATACTTTGTAAGCGGCTCAAACCACTTGCCTACAGGTTTATTTCTACCTGTTTCAACCTGTGTTCTTGCATATCCTTTAGGACATACCCAAAAGAACATGATTCCCGCAAGCAATGCGCCCAACGGAATTATATAAATGGATACCGCGTCCATCCATGCCCCTACGGAATCTCCGCTTTCTATAAAAATTCCGACAGCGGCGGCTATTATGGCTATGATACATACGGCAGCCCATCTCGGAAGTTTAAGCTGTTCCTGCAAAGCTTCTATAGGCGTTTCAAAAAGGTTCATAAGAGACGTTATGGCTGCAAATATAACCGCTATAAAAAACAGAACCGCAAATACTCCGCCCATAGGCATCATCTGAAATACAGCCGGAAGCGTGATAAACATCATTGGAGGTCCGCTGGCAACATCAAGATTAAATGCAAACACAGCCGGTATTACAACCATTCCCGCAAGTATAGCGGCGCATGTATCAAAAAATGCTACATTTTTAGCACACTCCACAACGTCCGTATCCTTTTTCAGATAACTTCCGTATACAAGCGTTCCCGATCCTGCCAAGGATAACGAGAAAAATGCCTGTCCCAAGGCATAGACCCATGTTTTTATATCTTTAAGGTTAGACCATTCAGGTAAAAACAAATATTTATATCCTTCAACCGCTCCCGGAAGCGTGATAACTCTTATAAGAAGCAGTATAAAAAATACAAAGAATATCGGCATCATTATTTTATTCATTTTTTCGATACCCTTTGTTACTCCCAGAAGCATAATTACGAATGTAAGCGCAAGGCCAAGCATATGCCAGCCTATGCTTCCGAAATCAACGGCAAGTTCTCCGAAATATGCTCCCATATTTTCGACATTAAGAAGTGAACCCGTAACGGCGCTGAAAAGATATTTCAAAAACCATCCTACAACGACCGAATATCCTATTGCTATTCCCAATGAACCTATAACGGGTATCATTCCTATTATTTTTCCCCAAGTCTTTCCTTTTTTACCGAAACGCATTTCCATAGCCTTTGAAAATGCTCCGACAGGTCCGCTTTTCATTCCTCTTCCGTATGCCATTTCACCTATAACACCGGAAAATCCAAGCAGAATTACAAATATAAAATACGGTATAAGAAATGCCGCTCCTCCGAATTTTCCCGTTCGGTACGGAAACATCCATATATTGCCCATTCCTACCGCCGAACCTATGCAGGCTATAATAAATCCCATTTTGGTACGGAACTCTTCCCGTCCTTTGCCCTGTGTATTTTTCATTTTGTTCTCCCATCAATTTAAAATTTTTCCATAATCTATTATACATGATATTTCGTTATCGTGGCACTTTAATTTTGTTATAATCAAAAATTATTTTTTTAATTCTGCTGAAAGGAATATCTATTTAACTGTAAATCATGCAAAAATCCCCGAACGTCGCAACATTCGGGGATTTTATCACTATACGCAACATTTATGCTGTTTTATCTCATATGCATATATTTTTCTCTCGTGGCAAGTCCGCCTCTTATATGTCTTTCCGCTTTGTTAATCTCCAAAATTTTTCTTACCGAATATGCAAGCTCAGGGTCTATTTTCTCCACTCTATCGGTTATGTCCTTGTGAACTGTACTCTTACTAATTCCGAATTTTTTTGCTGTCTGTCTCACGGTTGCATTATTTTCTATGATATATGCCGCAATTTTCACTGCTCTTTTTTCAATATAATCCTTCACAAGTATTCACCTGCATAATTTGTTTATATAATCTATGCATTTTTATTTAATCTATGACAACAAGATATATTATTTTTCGCAAATTAATATATAGTAACTTAATAAATTACATTAACTGTATTAAGCTTGTGTGATTAATAATTTGCCGCTTCTTGCACTTTTTTTATTTATATGTTATTCTTTAGTTACGGTTTGAAACGCTCCCGAATACAAAGGCTACTTTGTATTTGGGATTTTTTCTTTCTTATACTTTTTTTAATTTGGAGATTTTATGGACAAGGCTATTATCAAAAATTTTTCTAAGTATGTTTCTCTGAATATTTTGGGACAAATTGCCTACTCATGTTATACATTGGCTGATACTTTTTTTGTCGCAACCGATATAGGAACGAACGGTCTTACAGCTCTTAATCTTGCCTTTCCCGTATTCTGTATCATAAGCGGAACAGGTCTTATGATTGGAATAGGCGGCAGTACACAGTTTTCAATACTTAAAAGCAGAAATGATTCGCAAAATGCAAATCAAGTATTTACAAATGCTCTTATTCTTGTATTTTTATTTGCATTATTTTTCTTCTTTACCGGGCTGTTTGCTTCACATCATCTGGTAAAAGTATTAGGTGCAGACAGTCAAGTTTTTGAAATCACGAACATTTATTTAAAAACTCTCATGCTTTTTGCTCCTGCATTTATTTTAAATCATCTGCTACAGTGCTTTGTAAGAAATGACGGAAGTCCAACTCTTTCAATGGCAGCTATGATGATCGGAAGCTTTTCAAATATTGTTTTAGATTATATTTTTATTTTTCCGTTAAAAATGGGGATTTTCGGTGCTGCCTTTGCAACAGGATTATCACCTATAATAAGTATGCTGATTCTTATTACTTATTTTATTAAGAAAAAAAATTCTTTTCGTTTGACAATGCCTGATATTGTTCAAACAAAAGGAATCATACGTAAAATACTTGCTAACGGTATACCACCGTTTTTAACAGAAGCAGCTTCCGGTGTTGTTATGTTTTTATTTAACTTTATTATACTGAAAATATCCGGAAATGTAGGAGTTGCTGCATTTGGTGTTATAAGTGTAATCTCACTGGTAGTAATTTCACTGTATACAGGTTTATCTCAAGGAATGCAGCCGTTAATAAGTCAAAATCACGGAATAGGAAACAAATCGGCTGTTAAAACGCTTTTTAACTATTCTTTGATTACATCTATAATTTTATCTGCTGTTGTGTACGGAATTATATTCTTTAATGCACCGACTTTTGTTTCTATTTTCAATAAGGAACAGGATCTGTCTTTAGCTCAATATGCCATTCCCGGATTGAAGCTTTACTTTGCGGCATGTCCTTTTATCGGATTTAATATTGTACAATCTACATATTTTATATCCATAAATCATCCTATGCCTGCACAGATAATTTCAATTATGCGAAGTTTTCTTATTCTCATACCAATGGCGTTCATTCTATCATATTTGTTTGGCATGACAGGTGTATGGTTGGCATACCCGGCAACAGAAATACTTGTATTTATCTTTGCATTAACCCAAAGGCCATAATTCCTTACGGTCTTTGGGATTTTTATATATTTAAAAGCATCTCATATAATTTTGTATATCGTCAGTACTTATAAACAGATAAATTTTATCCTTGCAATTGTTTGCTTAGCAAAAAGTCATTTCTGTAATATCGAAAAAATCGAACCATATCTTTTAATAAAAAAATATATAAATTTACCAGTTTTAAAAAAAGACTATACATATATTACAAAAACAATTATAAATTTTAAGCACTTATTCCCCTGTTAAACATCAATTTAGCGATTGAAAGTTTTAAAGCCACGTTGTATAATTTGAGATAATCGTTAAGCAAAAAAATGATTAATTTAATAAAATACCAGGAGGTAATAACTATGAAGAAATTTCTCAGAGCCGCAATTGCCGTAACAGCCGCTCTTGCTCTTACAGCCTGCGGAAGTTCCGACAATTCATCAGAACAGACAGACACTGCAAACAACGAACAGGCAGAAGCAGCCGACGGCGAAACATATAAAATCGGCGTACTCCAGCTTACACAGCATACTGCGTTAGATAAAACAAATCAGGGATTTATTGACGCTCTCGACGCTTCCGGAATAAAATACGAAGTTGACCAGCAGAATGCTTCAAACGACCAGCCTACATGCCAGACAATAGCGGAAAAGCTCGTTAACGACGGAAACGACCTTATTTATACAATAGCAACGCCTGCAGCTCAGGCTGTAGCCGGCATGACAAAAGATATTCCCATTGTTCTTTCAGCTGTTACAGACCCTGCTGCAAGCGGTCTTGTAGCTTCTAATGAAGCCCCCGGCGGAAATGTTACGGGAACATCTGACCTTACTCCCATATCCGACCAGATAAAACTGCTTAAGGACCTTTTCCCCGACGCTTCCAAAGTAGGTATCCTCTACTGCTCAGCCGAGTCCAACTCTTCAATACAGGCTGAACTGGCAAGGGAAGCATGTACGGAACTCGGTCTTGAAGCTACTGACTTTACAGTATCAAGCACAAACGAAATACAGACTGTTGTAGAATCCATGGTAGGCAAGGTAGACGTTATATTTGCCCCCACAGACAACACAATAGCAAACGGTATGGCTACAGTATCAATGATTGCAACAGACAACGGACTCCCCGTTATATGCGGTGAAAGCGGAATGGTTGAAGCCGGCGGTCTTGCAACATACGGAATAGATTATTACAAACTCGGTTACATGGCAGGCGAAATGGCTGTTGATATACTTGTAAACGGAAAGAATCCTGCAGAGATGCCTATACAGTATCAGCCCAGCGATGAATATGAACTTACAGTCAATGAAGAAACCGCAGCAAAACTTAATGTTGACTTATCAGCTATCCAGTAACGTAAACATTCGAAATAAGCTGAGCCGTTTACAGCGGCTCAGCCTTTTGCGTATTTAAGGGTATTTGGGTTTTTATACCATTTTATCTGAAATATTTAGAAAGCAGGTTTTAAACTATGAGCAATCTTTTAACATCTATCCTGGGCGCTACAGGACAGGGAATTCTCTGGGGTATTATGGCTCTGGGCGTATATATTACATACAAGCTTCTTGATATAGCCGACCTAACGGTTGACGGCAGCTTTGCACTTGGCGGATGTACATGCGCCATACTTATCATAAATGGGGTAAATCCTGTTGTCGCTACTATTCTTGCAGTCGGAGCCGGTCTCCTCGCCGGCGCTGTAACAGGCATACTCCATACATTTTTCAATATTCCCGCAATTCTTGCCGGAATACTGACTCAACTTTCTCTCTGGTCAATCAATCTTAGAATACTTGGCGGAAAAAGCAACCTTCCTCTCCTCAATGAAGAAACTATTATAAGTAGCTTTGTAGGACGTACAGGAAATACAGTTGTTGAAACAGCCTCACCTATTATTCAAAAGCTTGGTTTAACCCAGTCGCAGGCGTCTCTTGTCGTAGGAGTAGTTGTTGTAGCAATAATTATTTTTATAATGTACTGGTTCTTCGGTACGGAAATAGGAAGCCCTTTAAGGGCTACGGGAAACAACGAAACCATGATACGTGCCCTTGGTGTGAATACAAATAATACAAAACTTCTGGCTCTTATGCTTTCCAACGGTCTTGTTGCTCTTTCCGGCGCATTTGTAGCTCAGATGCAAAAATATGCAGATATAGGTATGGGACAGGGTGCTATCGTAATTGCTCTCGCCGCCATAATAATAGGTGAAGTTTTATTTAAGCATTTCATCAACTTCGGTGTAAAACTCATTTCCGCAGCAGTAGGCGCAGTAATATACTTTATTATAAGGGCATTTGTCCTCTATCTCGGTCTTAACGCAAACGATATGAAACTTATATCGGCAGTAATAGTTGCCCTCGCTTTGTGTATACCTACAATATCCCGAAAAATGGCTGCTAAAAAGGCTTACAGTGAAGGAGATGACGACAATGCTTGATATTATAAATGTAAAAAAGACCTTTAATAAAGGTACGATAAATGAAAAGAAGGCTCTGAACGGAATAAATCTGCATCTTAACGAAGGTGATTTTGTAACGGTAATCGGAGGTAACGGAGCTGGAAAAAGTACAACTCTTAATATGATAGCCGGCGTGTACCCTATCGACTCCGGTAAAATAGAAATAGACGGCGTGAACATTTCCAGAGACCCCGAGTACAAACGTGCAAAATATATCGGTCGAGTGTTCCAGGACCCTATGCTCGGAACAGCGGCAGGAATGGAAATACAGGAAAATCTTGCGCTTGCTTTCAGAAGGGGCAAAAAAAGAGGCCTTGGCTGGGGTATAAAATCATCTGAAAAAGACGGCTACAGAGAGGCTCTGGCAAGGCTCGGTCTTGGTCTTGAAGACAGAATGTCCAGTAAAGTCGGTCTTCTTTCAGGCGGTCAAAG
>OGZI01003555.1_pt1 | contig 10789 bp, 10 predicted proteins | sample 1576711 | NCBI WGS metagenome assembly OGZI01 (sample SAMEA3541482, study PRJEB24748) | human gut metagenome | biome: human gut; feature: human-associated habitat; material: faeces | place: China | collected 2012
TCAAGCAGAAGATTGAAAACGGATATCAGATGGAAGTTCCGGATGACTGGTTAAAGAACGGTTATCCGTTTGAGGTCCGCCGTGCGGAGTATGCTACGGAGGTGAAGTTCGGCGGTTACGTCAGAACGGTCTGGGATAACGGCAGAGAGCATTTCGTTCAGGAGGGATACCAGTCCGTCCGTGCCGTGCCTTATGATATGCCTATCGTTGGCTACGGCAACAATGTGGTGAATACGCTGCGAATCTGGGATGCGGAAGCGATCAATACCTTCAGCCTGGATTCCTTTGACAAGGGCGACTACCAGAAGGCTGTAGAGCAGGAAAACCTGGCAAAGACGATTGTAGAGGTTCTCTATCCCAACGACAATCACTACGCCGGTAAGGAGCTTCGTTTAAAACAGCAGTACTTCTTTATTTCCGCCAGCGTTCAGCGGGCGGTTAAGAAGTATATGGAAAAGCATGACGATATCCATAAATTCTTCGAGAAGACCGTGTTCCAGTTAAATGATACCCATCCGACTGTGGCTGTGCCGGAGTTAATGCGTATCCTTCTGGACGAATATAATCTGACATGGGATGAGGCATGGGCCGTGACCACAAAGACCTGCGCCTATACAAACCACACCATCATGTCCGAGGCGCTGGAAAAATGGCCGATCGAGCTGTTTTCCAGACTGCTGCCGAGAATCTACCAGATCGTGGAGGAGATCAACCGCCGCTTTGTGGAGCAGATCCAGCAGATGTATCCGGGCAACCAGGATAAGATCCGCAAGATGGCCATCATTTACGACGGCCAGGTGCGCATGGCCAACTTAGCCATCGTCGGCGGATTCTCCGTCAACGGCGTTGCAAGGCTGCACACCGAGATATTAAAGAAGGAAGAGCTGCGTGACTTCTATGAGATGATGCCGCAGAAATTCAATAATAAGACCAACGGCATCACACAGAGGCGTTTCCTGCTTCACGGCAACCCACTGTTAGCTGAATGGGTGACTGGAAAGATCGGAAGCGAATGGATCACCAATCTGCCTCATATCCACCGTCTGGCGGTATACGCAGATGATCCGAAGTGCCAGCAGGAGTTTATGGACATCAAGTACCAGAACAAGGTTCGCCTGGCAAAATACATTAAGGAACACAACGGAATCGACGTGGACCCGCGTTCCATCTTCGATGTGCAGGTAAAGCGTCTTCACGAGTATAAGCGCCAGCTGATGAATATTCTTCATGTGATCTATTTATATAATGAACTGAAGGATAATCCAAACATGGATATGGTTCCGAGAACCTTTATCTTCGGAGCTAAGGCGGCGGCCGGGTATAAGCGGGCGAAGCTGACCATCAAGCTGATCAACTCGGTAGCCGATGTGATCAATAACGACAAAACCATCGACGGAAAGATCAAGGTGGTGTTCATCGAGGACTATAAGGTGTCCAACGCGGAGATCATTTTCGCGGCAGCCGATGTCAGCGAGCAGATTTCCACAGCCAGCAAGGAAGCCTCCGGCACCGGAAACATGAAGTTTATGTTAAATGGTGCGCTGACGCTGGGAACCATGGACGGCGCCAACGTGGAGATCGTGGAAGAGGTTGGTGAGGAGAACGCCTTTATCTTTGGCATGTCCTCTGACGAGGTCATCGGTTATGAGAACAGAGGCGGCTATAATCCGATGGAGATCTTCAACAACAACTATCAGATCCGCCGTGTTCTGATGCAGCTGATCAACGGATACTTTGCACCTCAGGACCCGGAACTGTTCCGTGATATCTATAATTCTCTGCTGAATACGCAGAGCAGCGACCGCGCGGATACGTATTTTATTTTAAAGGATTTACCATCCTACGCGGAAGCACAGAAGAGGATTGATCAGGCCTACAGAAACGAAACGTGGTGGGCAAAGGCGGCTATCTTAAATGTAGCCTGCAGCGGCAAATTCACCTCAGACCGGACGATTGAAGAATATGTCCGTGATATCTGGCATCTGGAAAAGGTGAAGGTAGAGATTTAGGAGATCAGTTAAGGCCGTTGGGAATAAGTCTTGAAAGAGAAGTACGGTGGGAAAATGCAGCGGGAAATACCGTCGCCATGGCGGAGCCCCGGCGGTGTTTTCCTGCCGTGCTTTTTTTGATTCGGAAGAGTCAGAAAACATCATAGGAAGCGGGATTTTATACTTCGCGGCGGCCGCCGGCTGGACGTGTCTTCCTGTCTGAACGGTTCGCGTCAGCGGGAGTAAAAGGGGGAGAATATGATAGAGAGTACAATTGGAAAACCGGGATATGAACCGGCCAGAATTACGATTTATGTGAAAGACAGAGGGATCGTACTGGAGGAATCCTCCATGGCCCTTGTAAACAGGGATACCGGCCTGATTATTGCCATGGGGAATGCGGCGGAAGAGGCTATCGATCAGGCTGGGACACCTGTAACTGCCGTGAATCCGCTGCGGAGAGGGATTATTGCCTCCTATATGCTGGCGGAAAGGATGTTCTGTTCTTATCTGCGCCGGGCTTTGGGATACGATCGTTCCATGGTAAAGCGCCTGACCGGTGCCACCGTGAAGAAGCCGCGGGTGGCGGTGTGCGTGCCGGAGGAGTTGACTGAGGTGGAGGAGAAGGCATTTATGGATGCCTTTTACCAGGCAGGTGCGAGAGACGTTTGTCTGACCGGGCAGCCGCTGGAAGAAGCTGTAAGGTGTCTGGAGAAGCCATGCACCGTATTTGTGGGGATTACATGGAATGGGAAGGAAAAGGAACGTTTCTGCATAAATGAGAATTGTCCGCATAGAATTTTTTAAAGGAACTTGCGGAGGTTTTCGGTGGCAAAAAAAATAGTCATGGTATGCGTCATGGCATTGCTGCTTCCCTATATAATAACCCTTGCATGGACAGGCAGAATCGAGGAAAAGAAGGAAGTACCGCTTATTACCAGCGGAAAAAAAGTGATTCTGGACCGGAAAAACGGGGAATCCTATATGGATGTGGAAGAGTATCTGCCGGGAGTGGTGGCAAAGCAGATGCCTGCCGAGTATGGGAAGGAAGCGCTGCGGGCACAGGCCATCATAGCCAGGACGTTTATTTACCAGAAGATGAACGGTCAGGACGAGGTGAAGGAATCGGAGCTTCATATGGAATATCTGGAGGAGAAGCAGATGGAGGCCATGTGGGGAAGCGAGTCCTTTGTGACGTATTTTCAGGCGGTGGAAGAGGCCGTGCGCTCGACGGCGGGCGAGGTGATCACCTATGACGGCAAGCTCATTGAGCCGCTGTTTCACCGGGCCAGCACCGGGATGACGAGAACCGGAGATGAGAGCCATCCGTATTTGCAGGCGGTGGCCAGCAAACGCGATGTGGAGGCGGAAGGCTATCTGACCATGATGGTATGGAGCAAGGAGGAGTTTGCCGGAAGGATTAACCAGATTGCCGGCAGTGTACCGGTGGATGCGGGCCAGCTTCCCCAGTCCATTCAGATGATTGTCCGTGACGACGGCGGTTATGTGGGGCAGATTCAGATCGGTACGAAGGTGTATACCGGAGAGGAAGTCCAGTATGCGCTGGGACTGCCGTCTCCGTCCTACACTCTGGAGGAGTACGACGGCGGAATCCGGGCGGTGTGCCAGGGGGTCGGCCACGGTTACGGGCTCAGCCAGTACGGTGCTAAGTGCATGGCGGAGGAGGGAAAAACAGCGGAAGAGATTCTTGATTATTTTTATAAAAATATTGTTCTGATTTCTGAATAACTCTTTCTCCTTTGGTAAGAATATTACCGAGGTGATAAACGTGAAAGAGAAAATGAGTCAATTGTTCAAGGATAAAGTATTCCTTGTCCTGTTGGTTTTAGGCCTGCTGACTATAGTAGCTGCGGCAGGAGTCATTACCATTCAAAGAGGAAACGATGGCGGTCAGAGTCCATATCTTGAAGTACCGGATCAGAAGGGCGTCATTGCAGAAGAGACGATTCCACAGGAGAACCAGGTAGCAGTTGCCGGTGATTCCAACGCGGAGCAGAATACGGACGCAGATACACAGGTCGCCGACTCCGCCAGGGCTACAGCGAAAGCAGAGACAGAAGCAGAAGTGCCGGCGGTAAAGGCCGGAACAGAAAAAGAGGCGGCCGCAGCGCTGGTCCTCAATTTTAATGACGCAACAAAGATGGCATGGCCGGTATCAGGAAATGTCATTCTGGATTACAGCATGGAGTCCACCATCTATTTCCCGACTCTGGATCAGTATAAATGTAATCCGGGCATCGTCATCCAGGGCGCCGTGAGCACACCGGTCGTAGCACCTGCAAATGCAAAAATCCAGGAGATCGGTTCTAATGAAGAACTGGGCAATTACGTCATTCTCAACATGGGAAATGACTATACCGCTGTCTGCGGCCAGTTAAAGGAACTGCAGGTGGTGGAAAATGAGTACGTGGCACAGGGCGATGTGCTGGGCTACGTAGCAGAACCTACGAAATATTATTCGATCGAAGGCGCGAACTTATACTTCGAGCTGGAACACGAGAATCAACCCGTCGATCCGCTGGACTTCATGCAGTGAAAACGAGCGGACCGTACTGTTCCATACGGGGAAGAAAAGAAGACAGGGCAGAAGACTTATTTAAGTTTTCTGTTCTGTCTTTTTGTAATGGGAAAGCACTCCTGTTACAAAAAAGTCCGCCGGGCAGAAGGCGTTCTCCGCGCGTCTCTCCGGACCACTAAAATGTTATAAAAAAATAATAATTTGTTCATATGTGAAGTTTAGTAATATGCTATAATAAATACGAAAATAATGTGACGGGAGTGCGGCTATGAACATATTGTTTTTTTTGACACCAAAGTGCGAAGTGGCATATATTTATGAGGACGAGACGCTGCGGCAGGCTCTTGAGAAGATGGAGTATCACAAGTACTCTGCGGTACCCATTATCAGCAGAACCGGACGATACATCGGTACCATCACGGAGGGCGATATGCTCTGGGGAATCAAGAATAAGTTTAATTTAAGCTTAAAGGAGGCCGAGCGTGTAACCGTGGCGGCGATCGACCGGAGACTGGACAACCGTCCGGTATTTGCCAATTCCAATATGGAAGATTTAATCGATAAGGCGCTGAACCAGAACTTTGTTCCCGTGGTGGACGACCAGAAGAATTTTATTGGAATCATTACCAGAAAGGACATCATTCGTTATTACTATGATAAGTCCCAGGAATGCAGTCAGGCGGCGCAGACAGGCCGGAACACTGGAGATAAGGCGCGTCTGGTGCTTGGATAAGTATGACGGAGATCAGGCACTCTGAGTGGAGCGGCGGCGAAGGTGAAATGTGAAAAGCCTGCCGGCGGAAACGACAGTTACAGAAGTAACCGTTTCCGCCGGCAGGCTTTTTCATTTTATCACGGTTTATGCTTTTGACATTTTTTCTTTCTCTTCATTTAACAGAGGGATAGAGTCGGCAAAGGTGTTGTCGATCACTTTAAGCAGCGTGTCCTGCTCCAGAGTCGGGGAGTAATAAAAGCCCTGCTGGTAGTCGCAGCCTGCTTTTGTCAGGATATTGACCTGATTCTCAGTTTCCACGCCTTCTGCAATGATGTTTAAATTTAAGTCTCTGGCGATGTGGATCAGCCCTTCGATCACGCAGTGGGATCTCGGGTTTGTCTCCAGCTGCCATACGAACAGACGCTCCAGCTTCAGCGTGTTGACCGGAAGCTCCAGGATGGTGGCTACGCCGGAGTACCCGGAACCGAACTCGTTTAATACCAGCTCCACACCCATATCGGACAGTTCCTGCAGCATGACGTTGATGTTTAAGTATGCTGTGGTTAAGGCGCTTTCCTGGATCTCGATGGCAAGCTTACCCTTCGGAATCTGGTAGGTATCGATGACACGTCTGACCTCGTCCAGAAAATCCTCCTGCAAAAAGAGGATGGAAGAGATCGGAAGTGCAATGGAATCGAATTCCTTGCCGGCTTCGGTGAGTTTTGCGATACACTGGCCCACCTTGTCCAGTGCAAAGTACTCGAGGGAACGGATCTGGCCGGAGTCCTCGGCGATGGGCAGAACTTCACTGGCTCCGATGAGCCCCAGCCCCTTGATGAAGATGCGCATATAAAACTCTGCGCGGCTGAACTTTCCGGTCTCCATATTAAGGGTCGGGCGGTAACGAACCTCGATCTCCTCTTTTTCTATGGCGGTCTTCAAATATAATGCGATGGTGTGGCGGCGAAGCAGCTGCTTCTGAAGCGTACTGTCGAACATAATGGCCTGGTTCGGTCCGCCTTCTTCCGCTCTTAAGACTGCCAGGTCGAGACATTTTAACAGCTCGTCCGGCGTCGCGGCGTGTCCGGGATAGGAGCACATACCCATCTGTACGGAACAGAGGCAGTCCGTTCCGTTCACTTTCCAGGCGTGATCAAACTGTTCCGCGATCTCTTCTGCCAGATCGGAGGCCTGCCCCTGTGAGTACTGGTCCAGGATTATAATATATTCCACACCAATATAGTGATAAACAGGTTTTCCGGTCTTTTCCTTCAAATAGGAGAGAATCTGGCTTAAGAGATTCTCACAGTAATCGTAACCGAATACCTGATTCAGGCGTTTGAAATTTTCTATGTATACCTTTAATACAACTCCGCGGTCTGACGGTGTATCCATGACTTCCGACAGATGACGGTAGCATGCGTCACGTTCCAGCTTGCTTTCTTCCAGCCGCTCTGTGATCACTGGTTCGGATTCCGCCGGTGATGGAGTGGGGATTGACTTCTTTTGAAACCAACTCATGTGGTCTGCCTCCTGTATTTGTAATGATTCCCGCGGGCAATGAACCAGATGGGCGCACTAACAGGACCATCTGGCGACAGCATGCCCCCGGTTTGCCGGGGACTGCCGCGTGGGTTGGATTCCCAGCTTCTGACTGTGGGAATCCGGCTATCCTTATTGTAGTATAAAACAGGCCTGAAATCAAGGAAGAATTCGGTAAATATCGAAGCTACTTTACGAGAAGCATGACAGCTCCAAGCAGAAACAGAATAATTCCGGTTAACCGGTTCAGAAGCTTCGGATCTGCTTTGTTTGCGAAAACGGCGGCAATACGCGCAAACAGGAAGGTAAACAGGATACAGAGCACAAGCAGGAACAGATCCGGCATGCCTCCGATGGCGAAATGGGAGAGGGAGCCGGTCAGCGCCGTAAACGTCATGATGAATACGCTGGTTCCCACGGCAGTTTTTAATTCGTATCCCAGCACGCTCGTCAGGAGAAGCAGCATCATCATACCGCCGCCTGCGCCGATAAATCCGCAGATGAAACCGACCACAATGCCGCTCAGTATGGACTGGATCAGCTTTTGCCGCATGGTCTTGGATTCCTGTGCGTCTTTGGTCGTGAGAACCGGCCTCACAATGAATTTAATGCCCAGGAGCATGGTCAGGAAGACGGAGGCATTTCCCATGGCATGGTTGGGGACCAGGGAGGAGATATAGCTGCCCACCAGGGTGAAAAGCAGAACGGCGGCCATCATGACAAGTCCGTTTCTGATATCGAGATTTTTGTGTTTCCCGTAGGTATAGGCCGATACAGCGCTGGCGAGGACGTCGCTGGCCAGCGCAATGCCGATGGCCTGATAGGCAGGGACTCCTAAAAATGTGATGAGCATGGGGCTGATGACGGCCGCTGCGCTCATTCCGGCAAAGCCTGTGCCAAAACCGGCGCCGAGGCCGGCGAAAAGACATACAATTATTTTTTCCAACATGGTAAGACCTTCTTTTTCTATAGTTTCTGTTTTAATCTGTTTGTTTGAGATTATCCATCATCCGTTTTAGCAGATCTGTGAAAATCTGCCGCTCTTCCTCTGATATTCCGCGGTTCAGCCGATCGAAGAAATCCTGCTGCGTCTGCTTTAAATCCCGGGCAGCAGGAAGGGCTGCTTCTGTCAGCTTCAAATGGATTTTTCTGCGGTCGGCAGTGTCCTCACGGCCTTCTAAGTATCCCAGGCCGGTCAGTGACTCCACGGAAGCGGATACCCCCGATTTTGCCAGCATACGGAAGGTTGAGATATCCTTTGCCGTGTCGTAATCCGGATTATTGTATAGAAACAGAATCACATCTCCATCCATCAGCGATAACCCGTGTCTGGAGGCAGCCGTCTGAATGCTTTGATTATAAATTTTATGAAAGGATTTTGCTCCGGATAAAAGATCACTTATCACCATATCATTTCCCCCCTTTCTTCCATATGAACAGTCCCTGTGTAAATGGGACTGCAATGAATAGTTTTAAAATGAACAGTTCTTTTTAGAACTATATCAAAAGGCTTCGATTTTGTCAATAGAAATACGGGGGAAGAAGTAATTTACAGGAGATTGGGGAATGATAACCGTGAGGTGAAAATATGAAATCAATCTGGACAGAGACAACGAAAATACCCGGAAGAAATCCTCTTCCCGGAAATAAGAAAACAGAAGTCGCAGTAATTGGAGCCGGACTCTTTGGCATTCTGGCAGCCTGTTATCTGAAAGAGCAGGGAAAAGAAGTGATAGTGCTGGAGGCTGACCGGATCGGAAGCGGTCAGTCGGGATATACGACTGCGAAGATTACCTCCCAGCATAACCTGATTTACGAAAAGCTGGTCAACACCATGGGGGAGAAGTACGCCTCCTCCTATGCCATGGCGAATCAGCAGGCCATTGAGGATTACAAAAAGTTAATTAAAAAACGCCGTATTGCCTGTCATTTTGAGGAGAAGGACGCTTGTTTATTTTCGGTCAATGAGTCGGAAATTCTGAGGCGGGAAGCGGACTGCGCTGCGCGATGCGGATTGCCTGCCACATTTGTCAGGGAGACGGAGCTTCCATTTCCCGTTCACGGGGCAGTCCGCTTTACGGGTCAGGCACAGTTTCATCCACTGGAGTTTATCGAGGCGCTCTCCGGGGATTTAACGGTCTATGAGCGGACGACTGTACGTGAGGTGAAGGGGCATGAGATTATCACAAACAGAGGTGTGGTAAAGGCGGCTCACATTGTCTTTGCGTGTCATTTTCCATTTGTGAATATTCCGGGCTTCTATTTTCTGCGTCTGTATCAGGAAAAGAGTTACGTGATGGCGCTGGGGCCGGTTAAGGAGCTTGAGGGAATGTATCTGGGGATTGATAAAAACTCTTATTCCTTTCGGAGCGCGGGGGATACGCTTCTTTTGGGCCATGGAAGCCATCGGACTGGAAAGTGTCCGAAAAAGAATCCTTACGAAGAGATGCGGCGGTTGAGAGAACATTTTTATCCGGACACGGAGGAATACGGAAGATGGTCGGCCGAAGACTGTATGAGTGTGGACAGTGTGCCATACATCGGCCATTTTTCAGGCGTGCTTGCGGACTGGTACGTAGCAACGGGATTTGGGAAATGGGGCATGACGACGTCGATGGCTGCGGCGAAGATCGTTGCGGCACAGATTATGGGAAGAAAAACGCCGTACGAGGAGGTATTTACACCGCAGCGCTTCAGACCAAAGGCGGCGGCCGTCACGTTTCTCTCCCATGCGGGTCATTCTGCCGCCGGGCTTATGAAAGGGGCGGTGCCCAAGGTACCCCGGTGTCCTCATATGGGCTGCAGGCTTGTATACAATCGGATGGACGGGCGCTACGAGTGCCCCTGCCACGGATCACAATTTGAACAAAATGGAAAAATTTGCTCTGGCCCTGCACAAGAAAGCCTTCCTTTCATAAATTGATATTAGAAACTCATTATTGAAAGGAGTATTTCATCCTATGGATTGTTATACGAAACAAAGATGTCCTGGCTGCCAGCCAGTACCTCAGGGCGCTAAATGCCGCCAGGATGTTCCAATGGGGCCTGGTCCGGTGATCCGCCCTGATCTTCCTCTGGGATCCGGCCCTGCTGTTCGCCGTGATCAGCCAGCGCGGCCGGAAATGCCGATGGGGCGTGTAGGGGCAATGCCGCCGAATATGCCGATGGGCCCCGGGCCGGTGATGCCGCCGAATATGCAGCCGGAAATGCCGATGGGGCGCGGAGGGGCAATGCCCTCGAATATGCCGATGGGCCCCGGGCCGGTGATGCCGCCGAATATGCCGCCGGAAATGCCGATGAATCAGGGATTTATGAATTCCCCGTGCAATATGGATCAGTTTCCGGTAGCTATGGCTTATGTTCCGTGGCAGCGCTGGCAGCAGGTCTATCCTGTTGACAAAGCAATAAACAGAGGGACGATTTTCCCCGATCTGGATAAACCGTTTTCCATGGGGAGGTGCAGATAATGGCAAATATAGATAGAAACTGCAGCGCTCTGCTTCGCAAGGTTTATGAGGCGAGCTTCGCTGTGGATGATGTGATTCTCTATCTGGATACTCATCCCGATGATCAGGATGCACTGAATTATTACCAGTATGTATCAGAGTTGCGGAAACAGGCAATGGATGCCTATGAGGCTCAGTGCGGCCCGCTGATGATTGACGAAGTCCGGTCCGACAATTACTGGACCTGGGTCAACAATCCGTGGCCATGGGAAGGAGAGTGCGGCTGATGTGGAGATATGAAAAGAGATTACAGTATCCGGTAAATATTACAACACCGAATCCTAAGCTGGCGACGTTTATTATGAGTCAGTATGGCGGACCATAGTGCGGAAACAGATAAGTACCCGGAAAGCCGCGCATCATGGGTTTTCCGGGTTAAATTGAAATATAATAATAGCATTTTAGTTTTCCGTGTTCTTTATCGTACACGATCTTTTTGACGATTCCGCGCAACGCATTGCCCTTGACTTCATAGCATACTTCCGGATTTTTCAGAAGG
>OGZI01003557.1_pt1 | contig 10781 bp, 8 predicted proteins | sample 1576711 | NCBI WGS metagenome assembly OGZI01 (sample SAMEA3541482, study PRJEB24748) | human gut metagenome | biome: human gut; feature: human-associated habitat; material: faeces | place: China | collected 2012
GTCGTTCCACAAGCCAGTAAACGGCTAAGCGGCACTTCAGGAGCCAGAGAGAAATATCCGGTTTGTCCGCCTCCGCCAATGATATGTACGTGTTGGTCGATACAGCCGGGAGCAGCATTCATGCCTGCTCCATCGATCACTTCTACTTCTATTCCACGAATATCGATATGGGGTGCGATACAAGCAATTTTTTCACCACAAATAAGCAGGTCGTTCATCCCCTTGTCTTCAGGAGCATAAAGATGTATATTTTGAATCAGTTTGAACATCATAATCAGTATTACTTGTTAAATAAAAAAGTGAATAACTATCATGGCAATCAGTGTGATTGTCAGCGGAATGATATTGCGTTTGGCCAAATCGGTAGCCGATACACCAGCGATCTCCGAGATAGCAATAATCACACCGGCAATAGGTGACGCCGCCCGTCCCATGCTCGATGCTAATTGCATAGGCAATATCATATCTACGGGTGCCATACCGACTTTGGTAGCGATTGACGGAACCAGCGGGCCAAACGAGAAGAAAGAAGCATTGCCACTTCCCATCAGGATGGCAGCCAGGAAAAGAATCAGGATAATGACAATAGAAACCAAAGTTCCAGAGAATCCCAGGCTGGTGCATCCTTCAACCAACGCATCAATGAAGCCAAGACTAATTAATCCCTTAGAGAAGATTTCTGCTGCAACAATCAGTGTCACCACATTGGTAAATACCTTACCCATCCCTTCCCAGAATGATTTCATAGTCACAAAAACCGCTTTAAAGGAACGAAGCCGTATCAACTCGAACAACATGGAAACTGCCAGAGAGACGAACATTGCCGTAGTGGTATCCAACTCGATCGGAGGATCGAACAAGTGTACATACTTCGAGAATATGATTAACAGGAACAATGGCAACACTGGCAAAATCGCATAAATCAAAGGAATATCTACCTTGAAATCTTTCGTATCCACCATTTCAGGCTGTGTACGTCCAGACTGGCGATCCTTGCGGTCAAAATAACGATTGGTGAGATAGTAAACAATCATTAGCAAAATAGTAAGCGGAATGGCCAGCGGAAGCTGGTGTTCAACAAAGTACAGCATATTATTTTGACCGACAAGTTCCGCCGCCCGGGCAGTATTGGCCGAACCGGGGCCCATATCAAAAATGGTACAAGCAGAAATAACAGATACTGCCGTCAAACGACTCACTCCCAAGCCTACCAAAATAGGAAAGATAGAAGCGACCAGCAACAGTCCAAGTCCCGTTGCGCTCGGTGTGCAAATGAAAAGCATTTGCCCGATAGGAATGACAATGGAAGCAGCGATATAAGGAAATTTCTTGAATATGGCCAGCGGTTGCATAGACACATATACCAATGCATCACTAGCCTTTATCTTTTTCATGTAAGCTACATAACCTCCAATAGTCATAATCATCAAACCGACACGAAGCATATTCGATGAAAAAGTTTCTTTGATAATCCGGAAGAGATCGAAAACTGGCGTCCCCGTTGTTTCAGTCAGACTTAGCGAATGCATACCAAGCAGCATACTAAGTGCCAACATCAGAATTCCGGCTACCATCAATACTCCCTGCGGATTATTCTTTTTCATTAGCCAATAAGCCACCAATACAATTACCTGTAAGGCTATAAATGCACCTATATATATCATCATAGTATCCTTTATTTGAATTATTCAGCTTCTACGCCTTTATTTTTAGTAGTAGTCAAATTATTAAATATTCCTGCCGGAATCTTGAAATTTGCACCAGGATTACCACTTAAGTCGAGTTCTGTTAGCTTAACCAGATTCGTCACATTGATTGCCTCCAGTTTATTATTTTTCAGATTAAGAGTCTCCAGATTGGATGTATATGAAAGATTAATAGACGACAACGTGCCATATCCACTTTTCGTACTACCATTACAGTTCAGAACACGTAATTTGGGGTTACCACTCAAATCCAATGAACTAACTCCTGCTGTGTTCACTTGCAAGACTTCCAAATTGCTAAGTCCAGTAATCGGAAGTGCCTCGGTAAACTTATTTGAGGTAGCTGTAAATTCAACCAATCCTGTAAAGAACTGTAATCCATCTGCAGAACTTATCAAAGTTTCCGCAGTTGTTAAACCAGCAGCTTGTAATTCAGTAATCGTGTCCTTCATTTTATTGACATTCATAGAAGTGACAGTAGCTGCAATTGTCTTATCCAATTGATATTCATTTCCCTCTTTCACAACAAGTCCTTGTGGCAACTTGCCAGCTGTTGTCGATAGATAATAAAGATACTCTCCAAAAGCCTGATCCGGGATCGTGAACAATTCACCGTCTTCATCGCCTCCTCCTTCAGAGTCAGCCACCACTCCGACAGCAGTAGTCAATTGGTTCATTAAATCCTCCGGAATAGCAAAAGGAGCAGCCGGGTTATTACTCAAATCAAGTTCTTTCAATGCTGAATAGTTTGAAGGAAGAGTAAACCCATTCTCCTGAAGATTCTGTTTCTTTAAATAAATATGTTCTATCACATTATTATTTGCGAAGCTAATTGTCGAAAGTTTGGTAGACGTATCGGTAGTAGTGTTCCCACCATAACGAAAGCGAACGAGTTTAGTGTTCTGTGATAAGTCCAGTGTTGCAACGCAGTTGTTGTTCATCTCAACCGTTTCAAGTTGGGTCAATGCGGTCAGGTCCATACGTTCCACTGAATTGGAGGTGATCTTCAATGTCTTTAGAGCGGTAAAGAACTGCAAACCGTCCATATCTACAATTTTCACTGCAGCCGTAGCCAACCCTGCACTCTCCAATTTAGATATCTGCGCATCGTTTTTTACCAGATAGAGGTTTTCCACGGTAGCGGCTTTTTGGGTGTTCAGATAGAATTTGCCATTTTCCGCAACAGCCATTTCATAAGGAAGCTTGTTTTCGTCTGTACGGCTACAGTTATAAACAAGGTATTCTCCCAACGCACGATCCTTAATTTCATAAAGGTCTTGTTCACCATCTCCCTGTATATCTTCCACATCATTTGTGGTACAAGATGAGAGTCCTCCAAGCAATAATGCCATGCAAAACATTGCAGTAGTCATCGGTTTGTTCATTCGCATCATAATTTCAAAAGTATTGGTTTTGAGCGTAAAAGTAACATTAACGAGTAAACGAAAAGATTAATACAGACCTTAACAAAAGATTAATATTGCAAATAAAGCGCCTTTTTTTGTATTTTCTTCTTTCTACTGATGAATATAACTCTAAAAATGGGAAAATACTCCGCTTGTTGCCCGAATTATTATCTACCTTTGCAGCGATTATCATATCAAGAAAAAGAAGATGGAAACGTCCAGCAAAAAAAGAATTATCATTCTATCGGCTACCGGTATCTTGCTTACCAGCCTTATTTGTCTCTTTGCATTCCGCAATGTCATTTTATGCCATATCGTTGACAAACGAACTACACGTGCCGAACAAACATACGGTCTACAAATTCATTATCAGGAGTTACGAATGAAAGGCTGCAATGAAGTGGCTTTACAAGGACTTTCTATTGTTCCCAACCAACGGGATACCCTCCTGACATTACAATCCGTCAATGTAAAACTAAGTTTTTGGGAATTGCTAAAAGGAGAAATCGAAGTACGGAATGTGCTTATGAATGGCCTGGCAATCAACTTCATCAAGCATGATAGCATAGCTAACTACGATTTCCTGTTCTTTAAACGGCAACAAGAAGCAGAACCCCAACCTGTCATAGAAAGTGACTATGCCAACCGTATTGACCGGATATTAAACCTCATTTACGGTTTCCTGCCTGAAAACGGCCAACTCAGTCAAATCAATATAACCGAACGTAAAGATAGTAATTTCGTTGCAGTCAACATTCCTTCTTTTATTATTGAGAACAATCATTTCCAATCAACCATTCAGATAAAAGAAGATACACTTCCTCAACAACTATGGGAAGCGACCGGCGAACTAAACAGAAGAGACTATACATTAAAAGCATCTCTCTTTGCCCCGGAAAAAAGAAAAATCTCACTACCTTATATAACCCGCCGTTTTGGAGCAGAAGTCACTTTCGACACCCTATCTTATAATATGACTAAAGATAAGCGTGCATCCAATCAACTGCTCCTCAAAGGAAAAGCGAGAGTGAACGGACTTGACGTATTTCATAAAGCCCTCTCTCCTGAAGTAATTCATCTTGATCGTGGACAACTCTGTTACGAGATGAACATAAGCGGGCACTCACTCGAACTGGATAGTACGACCATTGTTGATTTCAACAAACTCCAGTTTCATCCTTATTTGCGAGCCGAGAAAGAGAAAGGAAACTGGCATTTCACTGCTGCGGTCAACAAATCCTGGTTTCCGGCAGATGATCTGTTCAGCTCTCTCCCCAAAGGATTATTCAGCAATCTGGAAGGCATCAAGACAAGTGGCGAGTTGGCCTATCATTTTCTATTAGATATTGATTTTGCACAACTGGATAGTCTCAAACTGGAATCCGAACTGAAAGAGAAAGATTTCCGCATCACAAGCTATGGAGCCACTTCACTCTCCAAAATGTCCGGAGAGTTCATTTATACAGCTTATGAGAACGGAATACCGGTACGGACTTTTCCTATTGGCCCTTCGTGCGCACACTTTACACCATTGGATAGCATTTCCCCCATCCTAAGAATGTCCGTTATGCAAAGTGAAGACGGAGCATTCTTTTACCATCACGGTTTCCTGCCCGACGCCCTACGGGAAGCATTGATTTACGACCTACAAGTGAAACGTTTTGCTCGTGGAGGAAGCACGATCACCATGCAACTCGTAAAGAATGTATTCCTGAACCGTAATAAGAACTTTGCACGTAAATTGGAAGAGGCATTGATTGTATGGCTAATAGAAAATGAAAGATTAACTTCTAAAGAACGCATGTACGAAGTATATCTGAACATTGTTGAATGGGGACCGCTCGTTTATGGTATTCAGGAAGCTTCTGCTTATTATTTCAATAAACGCCCTTCACAACTGAACACGGAAGAAAGTATTTTCCTGGCTTCCATTATCCCGAAGCCCAAGCATTTCCGCAGCTCTTTTGCTGAAGGCGGACAGTTAAAAGAGAATATGGAAGGCTATTATAAGTTGATAGCCAAGCGGCTTGCACAGAAAGGAGTAATAAGTGAAATCGAGGCGGATAGTATCCGCCCCGATATCCAAGTTACGGGCGCTGCCCGGAATAGTCTAGCCGGTGAAAACCCGGAGTCTAGTTCTCCTTCCGCTGAGGAGTAATGAGATTGATATAAATAATAAAGGAATAGGTTATCTTCTTGAACTGCTGCTGTTTCTTTCAGAGGAACGGGAAGAACTTTGAGTGCTATTGCTTCTCGTACTTCCAGAAGAAGAGCGTCTTTCTGTTTGTCCACTAGAGACATTGCTCCGGGTAGAGCTACTGCTGCTTCGAGTAGAACTCGAGCTACCGCTACTCCGGTTAGAAGTGGTACTGCTGCTACGACTGGTAGTACTACCGCTACTGCGACCTGAATCACTGCGACTGGAGCTACTACGACTGGAACTACCGCGACTGGAACTGGAAGAGCTGTTATTTCTCTCGGAACTGTTATTTCTATTATAGGAACTACTATCGTTTCGTTTACTTGAACTTTCTCTCGAACTGCTACTTGTTTTTCCACTTTCACGATTGGAGGAACTGGAACCAGTTGAACTTCCGCTTGTTGGTCTGCGATTAGAGCTTGAAGAACCGGAACCTGTTTCCGGACGACGACCAGAATTACGATCACTTTCTACTCTATTCGTATTCCCATTTTTATCAGGAGCAACATTGTTACCAGGTCTTCCACTTCCGGACGGTGTAGATGGTCTGACAGAAGTCGAAGGCCGATCTCCTCCAGATTCCGGACGGGGACGTGTTGACGTACCAGGTCTTGTTGTCGTTCCGGGACGAGTAGAAGTATCAGGACGAGTAGAGGTACTTGGGCGAGACGTACCATGACGCGTTGTCGATGAACCCGGACGGGAAGAATTACCCGGACGTGTCGGTGCATTATGCGGACGAGTGGAAGTATTCGGACGGAACCGGACAGAACCGAAATCCGAACGACGATAAGAGTGGAATACTCGCTGATCTCTCACCCGATGCGGTGCAGAATAATGGTTGAAATTAGTATATCTGCCCCGATAATAACTCACATGGTGAAAGTGTGGACGATAATGTGCTCCACAATAAGTACGGTAATGGTAAGGCACACCAAAATAAAACAAACTACGATTCGGGTAATTAACATAAACCCTGAAACTCCATTTCCCTCCGGTTACATAGATCGGCCGATAGAAATACTCGGCACCGAGGAACCGGTGATACTGTGCATCACTCAATACCCAGCGAAGATCGTCGTTACGGATATCCAACGCTTCATAATAATCATCCAATGCCCATTCGTAACCACGTGCTACGTAATCCATGATATTACGGACAGAATAAATAAAGTCGTAATTAATTTCATACGCATCATTATATTGCTGTGTACTCAAACTCAATTCATATGCCATCTTATCGGTAAGAAAACGCGTCTCCTTACGTACCTTGCTAGTGCTCATTCCAGCCATTACGGTCATATTGGCAGTCAGACCGACAGCAAAGAGTAAAAACAGTATTCGTTTCATAATTCAATCTCCTATCATTTATTATTCTGATGATATTCCTCAATAAACTTACGCATCTCATCTTTATATGCATTAGAAAATAAAATATCGATCACCTTATTAAAATTCCTCTTATCCCTTACATAAGGATACAGCTTCTTCATCATCTCCACCTGGTCAGGAGTATACGAAATCTCCTTCACTATTTTCACACATTGATTTGAAGTGACATCATACGTTCTCAACATCCGATCGACAAGCTTCTTCTGGTCTTCATTCATAACCGTTATTTTGAGCTTATTGATAAATTCATCAAACTCCGGATCAGTCATCAAACGAGCTTCTTCCACCTGTTCATGATTAGGAAAGACTTCAACGGTAGTGTTCACTGCAGGCGGTACTACAACGGAATGCATCGGTGCAGGTCTGCCATAACCTTTGAACGTATCCATACTAACCACCTCTCTATTTACAAACTGAACGATTATCGTCACAGGTTCCGAAGTAAGTACAGGCGTACCGTTATCACGATGGAATTCCCATTCTTCCATATCACCGTCAAAACGCCGGAAATCAGGTTTTCCTAAAACGGACTCTACCTGCGATTGAGTCATTCCCTGATATATACCCATCATCTGTTTGGTAGATACATAGCTGGTAAAACAGCCACTGACCAATATTCCCAACGCCAAACACAGCATCATATGTATCTTTTTCATAACCGTATCGTTTTTAGTTAATAGTATCAACGTTTACCGTACCCTATCATAAAATCCTTCATCTTTTCCTTGCTGGAGCTAAATGTCAGGGTATTAATCACCGTAAAGAAAGCTTCCTTATCTACAATCCGGGGATACATGATCTTCATAATCTCCATCCGGTCATCATCGAATGTATATAGTTTGGTCAGTTGGAGACATTGGGCAGATGTGAAATCAGAACCAGCCAATGCAGCATTGAGCAACTTCATACGGTCATCTTTAAAAGGCTCATTCTTCATCTCTTTATAAAACGTTTGGAAGAGCTGATCGTTCATCACCCTGTTGTAACCATATCCCGGACGATGTTCTCCCTGTTCGGGACGGCCGGGTCTTTCCGGGCGCATGTTATCACGTCCGTCTACCCATATTTCTGTCACTCCTCTCCCATCAAAATAAACGAAATCTTTATATAATTTTTCTCCTTTCCATACTCGCTCTCCCGCACGGGTAAAGCGGGTGGCAAACACTTCAACAGTATAATGTCCGGGATTTAAATTGGCTATAAAGCAGGTAGTAGTGGGTAAACATATCTGGTTCCCTCCCAGGTAAACAAGAATCGGAGTATTCCCGCCATCGATACGGATTCCGTTAACAGACTGCGCTTGTAAAGAGAGGGCAGCGAACAGGATGCAGAAACTTATTATAATCTTACGCATAGCTTATCTAGTTTTTATTATTTATATCTTTAATCTGATAGCACAAAAATAGGGTGAGGAAACTCCCCACCCCAATGATTCTCTCTATTCGTATGTAGGGAAATCCCTATTCTGTTTAGGAATCCGCCAAAGCAATGCCATCCTCATGCAAGGTAATCAGACGTTTCTTATACAAGTCGCCCACTCCTTTCTTAAAGGTTTTCTTGCTAACACCAAACGTGTCATAAATATCTTCCGCAGGGCTTTTATCATTCAAGTAGATTCGTCCTCCATGCGCTTTGATATAGTCGAGCAGCGTTTTCGAAAAATCGTCAATCTTTTCAAAACCGGGTTTCTGAAGAATCAGGTCTACCTTACCATCTTCACGCACCTGTTTCACAAAAGCTTTCATCTCCATTCCTGTTTCCAACGGACAGAATATTTCATTTTCATACAGCAAACCGCTATACTTATTATCTATAATCGCTTTAAAGCCCAAATCCGTCTTCTGCCAGATAAGGATATTCACTTCTGCTTCCGGAGTATATTCCGGCTTTTCTTTCGACAGATAACGTTCCACCTTTGCTGAAGCCACAATACGATAACTCTCTTCATCCAAATGCGCATGAACCACATATTTCCGTCCAACCTGCATTTTCATCTTCTGCTCACTGAACGGAACGAACAGGTCTTTCATCAATCCCCAGTTCAGGAAAGCTCCATATTGATTCACCCAGGAGACTTCCAGACAAGCAAACTGACCTACCTGCACCAACGGAGTCAGCGTCGTAGCAATCAGTCTTTCATCCATATCCAGATAAAGAAACACGTTCAAAAAATCTCCTATCTTACAGTCCTCGGGCACATAGCGGGTAGGCAACAAAATCTCACCTTCTTCCTCACCATCGAGATATACGCCGAAATCTACTTCTTTCACGACTTCAAGCTGATTGAACTTTCCTAATTCGATGCTCATATTCTTATCTATTTATTGTAATAAAACACAAAGATAATCTATTTTGAATAGATCCTTCAAACAGTCAGCCATAACTTTTCGTTATCGGGCAAAACTATTTGCAATGAACAATCTGCTTTCTAATATGTTAACTTTGTAGCGACAAAAAGAAAAAGTAAATTATTCACCTTTAAACATATAAACTTATGGAATTTCTAACCAACGAGAAACTTACGATTGTAGGAGCTGCCGGAATGATCGGCTCCAATATGGCACAAACAGCCATGATGATGAGACTCACTCCGAATATTTGCCTGTATGATCCATTTGCCCCGGCTCTGGAAGGAGTAGCTGAAGAATTGTATCACTGCGGTTTTGAAGGTGTCAACCTTACATTTACTTCCGATATCAAAGAAGCACTGACAGGAGCTTCTTACATTGTCTCTTCCGGTGGAGCTGCCCGTAAAGCAGGTATGACCCGTGAAGATTTGCTGAAGGGAAATGCAGAAATTGCCGCTCAATTCGGTAAAGATGTTCATCAATATTGTCCGAACGTAAAACACATCGTTGTGATCTTTAATCCTGCAGACATCACCGGATTGATTACTTTGTTGTATTCAGGTTTGAAACCCTCTCAAGTTTCTACACTGGCTGCCCTGGACAGCACCCGTCTGCAAAACGAACTGGTGAAATTCTTCCATATCCCGGCTTCCGACATTCAGAATTGCCGTACGTATGGTGGTCATGGCGAACAAATGGCTGTATTCGCATCTACAACCAAAATAAAAGGAGAGCCTTTGACCGATTTCATCGGCACTACCCGCCTTCCATTGGCAGATTGGGAAGCACTGAAAGTACGTGTCATCCAGGGTGGTAAGCATATTATCGACCTGCGCGGTCGTTCTTCTTTCCAAAGCCCGGCTTATCTTTCTATCGAAATGATTGCCGCTGCTATGGGTGGACAACCTTTCCGCTGGCCTGCCGGAACGTATGTTTCTAACGGCAAGTTCGACCATATCATGATGGCGATGGAAACTTCAATAACTAAAGACGGCGTCACTTATAAAGAAGTAGCCGGAACTCCTGCCGAACAGGAAGAATTGGAAAAAAGCTACGAGCATTTATGCAAACTTCGTGATGAAGTGATTGAAATGGGGATCATCCCAGCCATTAAAGACTGGCACGCATTGAACCCCAATATTGACTAATCAAACAACAATATTAGCGAAAAGCCGAAAAAGAGATGTATTTTCTCTTTTTCGGCTTTTATTCCAATTACTCACATATCACATATACCCCATACTTAGTCCATAAATCTTTCAAGACTCCAATTCAAATGACCATGCAAAGTTGGGGATAATTCATCAATTAAAAAACAGATAAAACGGGGAAAGTACCTAAACTGAAGTTACAGGTACTCAAAATGCGAAATATAGTGATTATCCTATCCAAATTAATGAATAGAATAAAACTGCGTATCGAAGTTTATAGAATATCTGTTATTTTTGAGAAGTACATTCGGAACAAACTCCTTTTAGTACATAGTTTATACTATGCAAAGTAAATCCTTTAGGCAAATCAATCACCGGGATATGTGTACCTTCCAGGCAGAATGTACGATGACATTTCTCACAATAAAAATGCGAATGTAAATCCTGCACCACACAATTGCAAGAATTGTCGCAAACAGCATACTTCAAAGAGCCGCTTCCATCATCTATGCTATGTATAAGATGATGAGACAAGAAAAGAGCGATTGTTCGGGATATAGTCGATTTATCGACTGTAT
>OGZI01003561.1_pt1 | contig 10763 bp, 9 predicted proteins | sample 1576711 | NCBI WGS metagenome assembly OGZI01 (sample SAMEA3541482, study PRJEB24748) | human gut metagenome | biome: human gut; feature: human-associated habitat; material: faeces | place: China | collected 2012
GGTTTAACCCTGGCACCACCTCTCTTGCGGAAGGTTTACCGTATGTTGGCCTGACTGAACACGATGTTCAGGATGCTCACGCCCGTCTGACGCGCTTTGCGCCGTACCTGGCAAAGGCATTCCCGGAAACCGCGGCCACCGGCGGCATTATTGAATCTGAGCTGGCCGCGATTCCGGCCATGCAAAAGCGGCTGGAGAAAGAGTACGGGCAGCGCATCAATGGCGAAATTCTGCTGAAGAAAGACAGTCACCTGCCAATTTCTGGCTCGATTAAAGCCCGTGGTGGCATTTATGAAGTACTGACCCACGCGGAAAAACTGGCGCTGGAAGCCGGTCTGCTGACCACACAAGACGATTACAGCGTTCTGCTTTCGCCCGAATTCAAACAGTTCTTTAGCCAGTACAGCATCGCGGTAGGCTCCACCGGTAACCTCGGCATGTCGATTGGCATTATGAGCGCCCGTATCGGCTTTAAGGTGACGGTGCATATGTCGGCCGATGCCCGCGCATGGAAAAAAGCCAAACTGCGCAGCCACGGTGTGACGGTCGTGGAGTATGAAGAAGATTACGGCGTGGCGGTTGAACAAGGCCGTAAGGCGGCGGAGTCCGATCCAAACTGCTTCTTTATCGATGATGAAAACTCGCGCACGCTGTTTTTAGGCTATGCGGTGGCCGGACAGCGCTTAAAGGCGCAGTTTGCCCAGCAGGGACGCGTGGTGGATGCAGACCATCCACTGTTTGTTTACCTGCCATGCGGCGTCGGCGGTGGCCCTGGCGGCGTGGCGTTTGGCCTGAAGCTGGCGTTTGGCGATAACGTGCACTGCTTCTTCGCAGAACCAACCCATTCACCGTGCATGCTGCTGGGGATTTATACCGGGCTGCACGATACGATTTCCGTGCAGGATATTGGCATCGACAACCTGACGGCGGCTGATGGGCTGGCTGTCGGCCGTGCGTCTGGCTTTGTTGGCCGGGCAATGGAACGTCTGCTCGACGGTCTGTACACCCTGGACGATCAGACGATGTACGACATGCTGGGCTGGCTGGCGCAGGAAGAAGGTATTCGCCTCGAACCGTCAGCGCTGGCAGGGATGGCCGGTCCGCAACACGTTTGCGCCTCTGCTGACTATCAGCACATGCACGGCTTCAGCGCGGATCAGCTCAATAACGCCACCCACCTGGTGTGGGCGACCGGCGGCGGCATGGTGCCGGAAACCGAGATGGCGCAATACCTGGCGAAAGGGCGCTAATCTCAGCGCAGCATCGCCATCAGCTCCATCGGTGAGCGATGCTGCTTAAGCAGGTCACGCATCACGCGCATATGCGGTGCGGTGTGGCTGAAGAAAGCCTGATAGCCTGCACACAGCACGCCCTTTCCATTTTCCTCGCAGTACGCAGGACAATCACCGTGGTAATATTGAAACAATGAGCATGTCTGGCAACGCGTATTCATTGATGACATGGTCTGTCGTTCAATCTGTGCCGTCAGACCACACCACTGGCGAAGCGTTTTATCGAAAAGCTGGATAGATATCTGATTAATATCTTCACGTACCCAGATATCAAATATCGTAATTAAAAATCGGCCCCACGCCTCAGACGTAACCGATTCGTCTGTCAGATGACCTGAGCCATCGTGCTTAACCAGCGGAATAAACTGTACCAGGCGAACATTTCCTTGTTGCAAACCACGGTACACTTCAACCGGTTGTAAACACTTCTGATGGTCAATCACCACGTTTAAAACATCATCACTAACATCCATGTTCTCACATCCTGTCATGCAAAATTCCCGATAAATACGATAAGTTGGCGAACATGCGTTACAGCAAACAGTATTGCGAGGGATAACACCGCGAGGGAGATCATAAATTTGTCACGCACCGCGCGAGATTCAGAAAAATCGCTATGTGTAACATCCATCAGATTACGGCTGCGGGTATAGCGCCAAAGTACGATTCCCACCATCGCCAGCACCACAATTGAAACCCAAAACAGGAAGCCCGCCTGATGCCAGTTGTGCTTCAGCGCCAGCGCCATTAACGCGCCATAGCCCAACAACGTGCGAAACCAGGCCAGCGAGGTACGTTCCGGTTGTAAACCAGGATCGGCGATCCGTCGCGATTTACGGCTATCCGGCATACAGCACCAGCGCCATAACAATCACCGCAACTACCGTTAAAATCAGGCTGATGATTAACAGGCTATGAGTGTACGGCAAGTCCTCTTTCAGGCGCATTGCCTTTTCATTGCGCAACCAGCGCAGGTAGCCATAAATCGCCAGACCGCCGGCAAACAGACACAACAACAGTGCCAGCAGTTCACGAATTACCGGCGTGGCAAAATCCGGGGCCAGTTGGTCAAGACCCACACCCGCCGCCAGAAACCCCAGCGAGGTGCGGATCCACGCCAGAAAAGTACGTTCATTTGCCAACGAGAAGCGGTAATCCGGCGCTTCACCAAGGCGGGAAATCTTCATCCAAACTCCTCTGGTTGTCATTGCCGGATGGTGGCTCGCGCCTTATCCGGCCTACAAGTAAGTGCAAATAAGGATATTTGCGCCAACTGGCATTGTAGTCAGAACTTCTGCTTTTTCTCTTCCACTTTTACGCCCCGGGTCGGTAAACCGGTGTCGTAATCGCGTACTACCGGAGAATAGCCGTCTTCAGGGCGCGGGCGAAAAGCGCCCATCCAGCGCGGTGCGGCATCAGGTCGCCACGGACGCAAACTCCATTGATAAGTGCGGAACGGATCGCGGATTTTATCCATGTAGTCCAGCAGCGCGTCGTGCATCTGGCAACGAACGTCGGCCAATTGTGGCGAATCAATCAGATTGTGTAGCTCATCAGGATCGTTACGCCTGTCGTAAAGCTCATCGCTGGTAAACAGATTTAATACCAGTTTCCAGTCGTCCGTCACCCAGCAGCGTACCGGAATAAATCCGCCAAAACTGTCATGTTCAATCTCATAACGGTTGAACTCCACCATCACACCGCGCGGCTTTTCAACGGCAAGAATGTTTTCACCCGGCAGGATTTGCGGCTTCTCAATACCCGCCAGCGCCATCATCGTCGGCAGCAGATCGATATGGCTGACCGGCGTGTCTACCTGCATAGACTCTCCCTGCGGCGGGCGCATAATCAGTGGAATTCGTGTGATATCGTCATACATCGCTGCCCCCTTACTGATGAGCTTATGCGCCCCCATCATCTCACCATGATCGGAGGTATAAATGACCCAGGTATTCTCTCGCTGTTGCGGCGTTAAGGCATTGATCACCCTACCTATCTGATCATCAACAAAGTCGTTGCAGGCAAAATAGAGCGGATGGTGATAGCGCCCGTCATCGCCAACCGGGGATGGCATGGCTTGCGACCACAGACGATGGTGCTCGGGCTTATCATGCAAAGCATCGTGGGCTTTCGCACCGAGATCGTAATAAAAATCCTGATATTTCTGCAAATACTCGACCGGACAGGTAAACGGATGGTGCGGCTCGTCATAGGAAACCACCATCAGAAACGGTTCCTCGGCACGCGCAGGCTGATGGAGAAAATCGACCGCCCGGTTACTGATTCGGTGCGCCCAGGTAAAGGTTTCATCGATATTGTTGGCTAACAGATCCTCCACGCTATTGAGCCCGTTACGCCACAAACCGATCTCTGCGTCAGTCAGTTCCGCGAGGTAATTGGCTCCGTCATACCAGTAATCAACATCCCACTCGGGCGGACATTCGCCGGTCCCAAAGTAGTCATGTCCGTCGAGATGCCACTTGCCGATGTAGCACGTGTGATAGCCCGCATCTTTAAAATAGCGCCCCATGGTGGAGATATTTTTCCCCGGCGCGACATTATTGGTCCACGGCCCGGACTGGTTGGCATAAATCCCGGTAAACAGCCCCGCGCGGGCCGGCGTACACACCGGTGAACAGGTATAGGCCGAGTTAAAGCGAATACCTTCCGCTGCCAGACTATCAATATTATTGGTGTTCAGCGGTTTACCGCTGTAGCAGCCGACCATATTGGTCGCCTGGGTATCGGTCATAATGAACAGAAAATTGGGCCGGGTCATGCTTCATCCTTAGCGTCATGGACACATTGTGCAGTCACGTTACGCCGCGTCTGCCAACTGCTGTAAATCAAATAAATTGCGACTGCCACCGTAATGGCGTAGCTGAGGATCGTCAGCCAGCGAGAGTTGTAGCCACCAAACTGCGCCAGACCGGAATAAACGCCAATCATCGCAAACAGGACGCCAACAGAGGCGATTTTCACGTTTTTCCACGGTTTCATGTCTACCGCGAAGGCGTCATGGAATTTAAACGGCGTGGCACGCGGCTTGATGGCACCGATAACCAGCATGACCGCCACATTGATGCAGAAAGTGCAGGCCAGTACGTAGAGGAAGTGAAAGTCGAATTTCACCAAATAGTTGATGGTGATATAGCTGACGATACCCAGCCCCATCGCCACCTTCGCAGCCAGCGCGGGGATGCGCGGAAAGAAAAATCCCATGATCACGATGGTTACCAGCGGAACGTTGTAGATCCCGTTGAGCTGCTTCATCCAGCTGTAAAGCCCCTGCGGCGCATAAGCAATCCACGGCGCGACCAGCACAGAGATCACCGCGACGATAAACCCAAAGCGGCGGCCAATGCTGACCAACTTGTCGGGACTGGCCTGCTCGTTAATCAACCGACGATAAATGCCGAGACTGAACAGCGTCGAAGCGCTGTTGAGGAAACCGCAAAATGCGCTGATGATCGCACCGAACAGCACCGCGCTGAAAAAACCGATCAGCGGCAACGGCATCACTTTGTTTACCAGCGCTGGGTAAGCCATATCTGCTTTTGGCAGATCCTGGAAAAGGTGAAAGGCGATAACGCCCGGCAATACCAGAATCAACGGATCCAGCATCTTCAGCACTGCCGTTAATAATGCTCCTTTTTGTCCTTCCGACAGACTTTTTGACGCCAAAGTACGTTGAACAATCCCCTGATTGGTACACCAGTAGAAAGTATTCACCAGAATAAGCCCGGTCAGCGCCGCGCCGATAGGTACCGGGTCGTGACTTCCGCCAATCGAGTTCAGCATCTGGCTGTGATCCTGGGTTAAACGCGTAATGCCTTCGCTCAGACTGCCTTTACCCATTGCCATTAAACCGAACAGCGGTACCATCAGACCGCCAATCACCAAACCAATACCGTTGATGACATCCGCAATGGCAATCGCCCGCATTCCGTCGACCACGGCGTACAAAATGCCACTTATCCCCAGAACCACCGCCATCAGCCAAATTGCCGTATGCTGGGAAATACCAAAAGTTTCAGTGACATGAAACATACTGTTAAAGGCGAGTGCACCGGAGTACAAAATGATCGGCAGGAAACAAATCCCTGTGGCGATCAAAAAACAGCAGTCGATGATGATGCGGGTGGTTTTGTCATAGCGCTCTTCAATAAAATCCGGGATGGTAGCGATGCCGCGTTGCAGATAACGCGGTAAAAAAATCAGCGCCAGAAAAATAAGTGGGATCGCTGAAATCACTTCCCAGGCCATTACCGACATTCCGCTGCGGTAAGCCTGGCCGGTAAGTCCTACCAGTTGTTCCGTGGAGAGATTGGTTAGCATCAGCGATGCGGCAATCACCGGCGCTTTTAACGAACGTCCCGCCAGAAAATATCCCTGCTGCGAACCGGTATCCGCTTTGCGTAACTTCCACCAGGTGATTACCGCCACCAGCAGCGTAAAGCCCACAAAGCTTAAAATTTGTAGCGTATTCATCTCATAGCCCTTTTTTTTCATTATGTCCCGGTAGCTGTAGGGTGTAACAGGAGGTATTGCGCACCGGGTCAGGCAGTCAGATTTCTTAAAATAAAAACGTCATATCCCTGAACGGATTTTTTCTGTTAAGTTCAGGTTGTGGGCATAATTCTCCGGCGGGAAATTAAAATGAATGGAAAGATGCAAAGTTCGCATGTAAAAAACGAAACTACGTACAATATTCCCCTGTTGATTAACGAAAATGTGATCTCAAGCGGAATTTCATTGATCTCGCTGTGGCATACCTATGCCGACGAACATTACCGGGTTATTTGGCCGCGCGATAAGAAAAAGCCACTGATAGCTAATTCATGGGTTGCTGTCTATACCGTCCAGGGTTGTGGAAAAATCCTGCTAAAAGGTGGCTAACACATTACTCTCACCGGAAACTGTATAATCTTTTTAAAACCAACCGATATACAGTCTTATCATTGCGAAGGGTTGGTATGGGAACAATACTGGATGGAGTTCACGCCAACCAGCGTAATGGATATTCCGCTACGCCAACAAAGCATTATTTATAATGGTGATATTTATAATCAGGAGCTGGCTGAAGTTTCACAATTAATTACTTCCTCAGACTCAATGATAAATAATCTGGCCGTCGCCTTTCTCACAAAAATAATTTATCAATGGATTTGTCTTATTTACGCTGAAGGTAAAAAAGACCCACAACGGATGCAAATTGAAAAACTGATTGCCACTCTGCATGCCAGCCTGCAAAAACGCTGGAGCGTAGCGGATATGGCAGCCACCATTCCCTGTAGCGAAGCCTGGCTACGCCGTCTGTTTTTACGTTATACCGGAAAAACGCCAAAAGAATACTATCTCGATGCCCGGCTGGAACTGGCGCTGTCACTGCTAAAACAGGAGGGAAATACGGTCGGACAGGTGGCAGATATGCTTAACTTTTTTGACTCGTTTCATTTCAGCAAAGCTTTTAAACACAAATTTGGCTATGCACCGTCGGCGGTATTGAAACATGCGGACCGGCACCCAAAGGATGCCGGTCAACAGGATTAGTGCAATTCTGGCCAGTACGCTTTGTTGGCCTCGATCAAATCATCAAGAATCGCTTTTGCCACAGATGCGCTCGGTACGGTTTTCGACAAGGTGATAGCCTGCCACAAACGCTGATAAGAACTGTGCTCCCAGGCATCAACCACCAACTTCTCAACCGCTACCTGCTGGCTCATCAGCCCTTTCTGGAACTGAGGTATATCACCCACCGTCAACGGTTCCGGGCCGTTATGCCCTACCAGGCATGGGATCTCGACCATCGCTTCATCATCAAAGTTATGAATGGCCCCGTTGTTCGGCACAATCAGCAACATTCTTTCCTGAGTATTAAAGGCAATAGCCGCCGCCAGATCGACAATGTAAGAAGCATGTTCGTCAATCTCCAGCTCACCAGCGGCAGAATTGCCCGCCTCAATGATTGCGCGGCAGGAACCGAACACCTGTTTTTCACGGTGGTCCATCACCTCATTGGCGCGCGTGCGCTGCGGATCAGAGTGCTGCACCACGTAATCCGGGAATAAATAGTATTTCAGATATGTATTCGGCATGGTATCTGGATCCAGCGCCTGTACATCTTTTGCCTTCGCAAAGGTATCGTTCCAGCTTGCTTCTGTGTGCGGGTCGTTTGACGGAGGAACATAACCATACTGCGCCACATATTCGCGCAGCTTCGGCATCAGATCGTTACCCTGCAGATCTTCAATCGATGTCCACCAGCCGAAGTGGTTCAGTCCATAGTAACGCACACGCATCTGTTTGCGGTCTTTAAGGCCAACGATCTGTGCCATCCGCCCTTCAATACCGATAGGCATATCGCAAATATTGAGGATTTTCGCATTTGGACGCAGCCGACGCGTGGCTTCAGCAACAATTGCCGCCGGATTGGAATAGTTAAGCATCCAGGCGTTTGGTGAATATTTTTCCATATAATCCACCAGTTCCAGCACGCCGCCAATAGAACGCATTCCGTAGGCAATCCCACCCGGCCCGCAAGTTTCCTGACCTAACACCCCGTGACGTAATGGGATTTTTTCATCTTGTTCGCGCATTGGGTATTTACCCACTCGGATATGCGCCATCACGAAATCGACATCGGTAAATGCTGCTTTAGGATCGGTGGTGTAACTAAACTCAATTTCCGGTGCCTGTTCTTTGAGGATGATTTTACATGCCTCAGCAATCACTTCCTGGCGAGCGCCATCGTTGTCATAAAATTTCAGCGCACGAAGCGGGAAACGGTCCTGATTTGCCAGCAACATCAGCACGATACCCGGCGTAAAGGTACTACCGCCACCTGCGATAACCACTGAGAATTTTTTCATGATACTGCCTCCGTCATGGGGATCTGTTCGTTTGATAAAGAAGATTTCATTAGCGTTTCGAGCTGCTCGCGTACCTGAGGAACGTGCAAACCAACAATGACCTGAATACCGTTGCCGCGGCGCACAACACCGTGCGCGCCCAACGCTTTGAAGACGTCATCGCTTTGAGTTTGCGCCATGTCGTGAAGCGCAATACGCAGGCGAGTAGCGCAGTTATTAATACTCTCGATATTGCTTGCGCCGCCTAACGCCTGTAGAAAACCCGCAGCCTGACCCAGTTTGGTCTCCGGCGATGCGGCGGTGGTTTTCCCACGAGCAGTTTTGTAATCAGCTTTGGTATAGAGTTTGATTTCGCTGTCTTCTCGCCCTGGCGTTTTCAGGTTGAAGCGCAGGATCAGGGCGCGGAAGATGGCGAAATAGAGCACGGTAAAGGCCAGACCAATCGCTATCTGGGTGAACATCATTCCGGCATGGTTGTGGAACATTGGGATCCAGTTTTGCGGTAAGAACTGATCAAGCAGACCGCCGCCCATGTTGCCTACCACGCCGCAGAGATACATTACCGTCGCCATGGAAGCCGCCAGCACGGCATGTACAGCAAACAATAAGGGAGAGATAAACAGGAAGGTAAACTCCAGCGGTTCGGTAATCCCAACCAGCACAGCCGTTAGCGTAGCGGGGATCAATAGTCCCGCCACCTTCACCCGGTTTTCCGGGGAGGCGGTGAAGTAGAGCGCCAGAGCAATGCCCAATGAACCAAAGATTTTCGAGTTGCCGTGCAGGGCAAACCCACCTTCAGGGAACAGCGTTTTCAACGACTCAGTACTTTGGCTGAATTCCTGCAAATGTTGCGCCCAATAGACCTGGATGCCGCCTTCCACCGCGGCAGGGCCGAAAATAAATGGCCCATAGACGAAGTGATGCAGCCCGGTCGGAATTAAAATACGCTCCAGGAAGGTATACACCCATACCCCCAGCGCACCTGCAGAACGCAGAAAAGCTTGCAGAGATTCAATCCCCATTTGCACCTTTGGCCAACCCAGCAGCGTCAGCCAGGCGCAGGGAATCATCACCAGGAAGGCAATGATCACCACAAACGATGTCCCCTGAAAAATACCGAGAAATACTGGCAAGGGTTTATCGAAATAACGGTTATGTAGAGCAGTAACAATACCGGAAATGACAATTGCGCCGATGATGCTGGTATCAAGCGTTTTAATTCCAGCCATCATCGTTAAACCACTACCAGCAGTCGGGTCTGCGCTAAAATCCACGCCGAAGAAATGTCCCCATGTCATACCCATGGCATTGATGAAGTAATTCCACGTCAGGAAACTGACCAATACCGCCAGACAAGCGCGGCCCTGAGCCTGTTTTGCCAGACCAATAGGCAGGCCAACGGCGAAAATCAGCGGCATATTACGAAATACCGTCCAGCCACCTTCTTCGATGATATGAACGATTTGGGCGAACAAACTGTTGGGATCGGTAAGCGCTTCGCCCACAAAGAGCGGGTTGCGCAACATAATAGCGATACCCACGACGATACCAGCAAAGGGAAACAGCAGCACCGGGGTGAACATCGCGCCGCCAAAGCGTTGTATTTGACTGAGCATTTTCACATCCTCATAGAACAACCAGTAGGGAGAGAGGCCTTTTTTTTCGTCATTGCTGGCCTGATACGAGAATAGAAAGTTGCGATCCTCCGGACATGGTATGCCGCTACGATTCGTGATCGCTTTCATGGTTTTAATTTCGACAATGAGGTCTACTTTTCACGTAAAAGTTAGACATCAAAAGGTCTATGGTGCGGTGATTAAAAGAAAAAAGAGGTCTGGTAGTGATCTACAAATCAATTGCGGAACGACTACGAATTCGCCTGAATTCTTCTGATTACAACATCGGTAGCCCGCTACCTGGCGAAAAAAAGCTTGCCGAAGAGTTTGCGGTGTCACGAATGACGATCCGTAAAGCAATTGATATGTTAATTGGCTGGGGATTGGTCGTACGCCGTCATGGGAGTGGAACTTATGTAGCACGCAAAGATGTCCATCATGAAACCACCAATCTAACCGGACTGGCGGAAGTGCTGAAGAGACAGGGAAAAGAAGTCACCAGTGAGGTACTGATTTTTGAAGTAATGCCCGCACCACCGGCAATTGCCAGTCAGCTGCGTATCCAGATTAATGAACGTATCCACTTCTCACGCCGTGTTCGCTATGTGGATGGCAAACCGCTGATGCTTGAAGACAGCTACATGCCGGTAAAATTATTCCGTAATCTGTCACTGGCACATCTGGAAGGGTCAAAATTCGATTACATTGAGAAAGAGTGCGGGATACCCATTAGCGTCAACTATGAAAGCCTGACTCCCGTTCTTGCCGATAAGCAGCTCTCCGCACAGATGAACGTACCTGAACAGACGCCGTTATTACGCATTACCTCGTTGTCATACAGTGATAGCGGGGAATTTCTAAATTATTCAGTCATGTTCAGAAACGCCAGCGAATACCAGGTGGACTACCACTTACGGCGTGTCCACCCGGACCCGTCCTGACGCTAACCCATTCCCCAGAAGATCACCGCCAACAGTTGCGGG